>Ga0075120_10001781_pt1 | contig 16487 bp, 5 predicted proteins | sample AntAceMetag02UKL_FD_69792 | JGI IMG/M metagenome (GOLD analysis project Ga0075120, IMG submission 69792) | Saline lake microbial communities from Ace Lake, Antarctica - Antarctic Ace Lake Metagenome 02UKL | ecosystem: Environmental > Aquatic > Non-marine Saline and Alkaline > Saline | place... | reverse complement strand
AATCCGATAATAGCCCCGGCAGCTCCAGCGGTCATGATCTTGCCCTGTACTTTTTCTAATTCTTTTACATATTCATCAGTTTGCTCATCATCACTGCCGTATCCAATAATCTGGCTGGGAATGATCAATTTACCATCTATATTACCAAAAACCAGGTAACCGATAATCAACCCAAATATTCCTAAAAAAATAACCGCTACAATATGTTTCATAAAAACTCCTTTTATACAATGACGTAAAAGCCTGAGTTACCCGTAAATTACCGAATTTACTCTTTCTGTTAGGCACATTAAATAATTACTGTTTACCTAAATATTCATATAACTATTTATTATTATAATAATTTAATATGTTAGTGATCTAAGTCAACCTAATTATATAATTATGTAAATAAATATATTAAATAACTGTTAGAGTGGAATGATTGCTTGCAGCGTGTATGGTATTTAAGAGGTAGAGATGTATTGGTCAGATCTTTTATATGCTGCAAACAAAAAAGCACTACTGGCAAAAAATGTGAGGATCGGTCAGTAAAGAAAAAAAGAACGTAACGCCAGAGTACTCTTAGGTGGGGCGAGAACACGACTGTTTCCACCCAGCTAAGTCAGGACTTGTAAAGGTACTCCGGGCAAGAGTTATGGGTGACAGTTTAAATTCTCCACCCAATCCCGGTCGTCATCTGCGTCCCTCGCAGACCGTGCCGTAGCTTGGCAAAGGATGGACTTCCCGAATACGGTTAGCGGTACACATCTGATTTATTCTCACCCTTTGCCGGATCCCAGAAATCCCTTTATTCCCAATATCCGGTTATATAACCCCTACGGGGTAAGGGTTGTTTCAGGGGATATCATTTTACTACAAATAATTAACACCTACGGCGTAAAAACAACTTCGATTATATATTTCAGATTTCCCCAGTTCGTTTTGTTCGTTGCTAAAATCCTCTTTATTCTTACATCTCGTCAGCCTATGGCTGATTACATTCTTTCGTGTCATTTAGTGGCTTTCGTGGTTAAATATTCTTACATCACATTTCCTTCATAACCAGATAATCCACTATGATCGCCCTAAAGTCCTGCCCGGAGTAGCATTCAGAACTCTGAGCTTACCTGCTGCAAAACTTAAAATTGTTCGCGTTTGTTCGGTTTGTCTTGATGAGCCGTAAGCTTGCGAAGGCTATTCGCGGCTAAAATATTCTTTATTCTTACATCACATTCATAATTATTAACTTCATTTATTCTGCTTTCTCTGTTATATCATCTGTTACAAAACACCCATTCTTACCTTTTTTATCTTATTTTTTGCCTAAATAATTGCCAGATAATATTTTATCTTAAATTACAGTCACTGGTAAACTCCCAGTACCCTCCCTGTGGGTTCCCTGTGGGTTACAAGTGTACTATTCCCGATTATCGTTATTTAAATCCTCATTTATGTTTCCATATAATATTATTACGTTTATATACTAAGGCAAAAAAACAAAACCATGCCCCGGCTATATTGACCAAAAAAAACATTGCCCAGTTCATAGATATATTTCTCTTTGCCTGATATGAAAAAACGCAAAAGATTCTGGCTGGGAATAGCCTTGATAGTGATAATATTTTCAGGGATCATCTATTTGATAACTCCTGATGTGTCCGGCAGGCTTGATAATTATGGTAAGATCGTGCTGGATCGCCAGGGAAAGATACTGCGAGCATTTTTGAATGAGAATGAGCAGTGGTGTTTTGTACCTGGTAATGCTCAGATCCCGCCAAAACTTGAGAAGGCAGTGCTTTGCTTTGAAGACCGCTATTTTTATCAGCACCCGGGATTTAATCCTGTTTCCATTATTCAGGCAGTAAGCAGAAATATTAAAGCTGGCAAAGTGGTAAGCGGGGGCAGCACAATCACTATGCAGGTCTGTCGTCTGGCAAATCCGGGAGAGCGAACCCTGTATAAAAAACTAATGGAATTATTGCAGGCGGTCAAGCTGGAAATACTTTACACCAAAAAGGAGATACTGTCATTATATTTAAATAATGCACCTTATGGTGGAAATATTCTGGGAGTCAGAGCAGCAGCCTTGAAATATTTTGCTCGAGAACCTGCTCAATTATCATGGGCGGAAGCTGCACTCCTGGCTGTTTTACCAAATGCTCCTGCCCAGCTTTCACCAGGAAAAAATCAGCAGCTATTAATTGATAAACGCAATCGTCTGTTGCATAATTTGGCCAAAAAGGGTTATATTGATGAGATAACCTGTGAACTCAGTTGCCGGGAACCTGCGGTTGACAATAAACGCAATCTACCCTGCGAAGCACCCCATTTCACGCGGTATGCAGCAGCAAAGCAAAACTCGCCAGAGATAAGAACCACTCTTGATCTGCAACTGCAAAACATGATAGAAAGGACAATTAAATTTCAGGGTGGTTACTTGCATGAAAACGGAATAAGAAACCTGTCAGCACTGGTGGTTGATAATCAAAGTAGAGAGATCCTGGTCTGGATAGGTTCTCAGGATTTTTATGATGATGAGGCACAGGGGCAAATAGATGGAGTTCTTGCGGAGCGTTCACCCGGTTCAACCCTTAAGCCGTTTTTATACGCTTCGGCAATTGATGATGGATTGATCGTGCCTGAAACTATGCTGGCAGATGTGCCAAGCTATTATGGGGTATTTCAGCCGAAGAATGCCAGCAGGAAGTATGAGGGCTGGGTAACTGCCAATGAAGCTTTAGTGCGGTCATTGAATGTGCCGGCAGTTCGGCTTTTGAATCTATATGGTTTTGAAAGGTACTATTATTTTCTTAAAGATGCCGGGCTCACTACCTTATTCCGCACTGCTGAAGGTTATGGACTCACGCTGATAATTGGGGGTTGTGAAGTGAGAATGCCTGAGCTGGCAGCACTTTATTGCGGACTTGCCAACCAGGGCAGGTTTGCACCCTTATCTTACCTGAAAGATGAAGATAAAGCTAAACCAGTACAATTGATCAGTCCAGGTAGTTCCTGGCAGATATTGAACGTGATATCTGAATTAAAGCGTCCAGGAGCGGAATATTACTGGCATCAGTTTGATAATCAATGGAAATTAGCCTGGAAGACAGGCACCAGTTATGGTCATCGGGATGCCTGGGCAGTGGGGACTAACCCGCAATATACAATAGCCGTATGGGCTGGTAATTTCAATAATCAGAGTAATCCTATGCTTTCGGGTGCTTCCAGTGCAGGACCGCTACTTTTTGCCATATTCAATGCTTTGCCCAAGGATCCAGAGAAATACTGGTTTAAAATGCCCTTAAACGAGCTGGAAGAATGTGAGATATGTGCAGAAACAGGGTTTGCACCATCAAAATGGTGTGAGAAAGATACGATACTGGTTTCAAAACAGGCAAAGGCATTACGGTTTTGCAATTATCATCAGCCATTTCAGGTAACAAAAGATAGTAAAAATACGGTCTGCTCTAAATGCTGGAAGGGTATTGAGCATGAAACTAAAGCATATCTGGTTTATCCACCGCAAGTCAGGAAATATCTCAAATTAAATGGATATCCAGTTCAGGAAATTCCTCCTCATATTCCAGATTGTCCCACCAGATATAAAGCAAAATTGCAGATAGATTATCCTCAGCCGGGAGCAATGATCTTTCTGCCGCGTGATATTGACCTGCAGCAGCAGAGGCTGACTCCTCAGATTTCCGGATATGCACCAGAAACGAGATTATTCTGGTATCTTGATAATGAATTTGCAGGTAGTACTATCGGAAAGGAAAATATCTCTCTGCTGCCGGAAAATGGTTTTCATACTTTGAGTATTATTGATGAATCAGGTAATAGTGTATCCACTACATTTCAGATAAATGTATCGCAGGAAAAATAAAAAGGGCAGACATAAATGCCTGCCCTCGAATCATAAGTCACGAATCATAACTTCTCATTCTTCACTTCCCTACATTAGTAGCCTTGTGCGAAAGTTGGTCATATAATACTATTTCAGAAATAAAATTTTCTTGCTTATTGTATTCTTTTCATTGGATAAACGATAGAAATATACACCAGACCCAACTCTCTCATTTCTTTCATTAGTACCATCCCATATTGTGATATGTTTACCTTGAAGATAATTATCATTGATAAGAGTTTTCACTTTTTGACCTTTAATATTATAGACTGAGAGTTCAATATGACCATCTTGTGGTAAATAAAAAACAATATTAGTCTCCGGATTAAATGGGTTTGGATAATTCATAGAGGTTAACATTTCTGGTGAGGGAGGATTGTTATTTTCTATACTAATACCGGTTCTGATAGATGATAATAATTTTTGAGTTAACAGATCATGCTCTTTTTGGGAAGATGGAACTAAATTGCTCATTAGACCACTTGCCCTGTTTTCTGATTCCAGATAAGTATAACCAAGATCAATAACAGCATAACAGGAATCTTCATAGCTGGGATTATTCATTAGAATATCCTCATATATTCCTATTGCTTCATCAAAATCAGCTAATCTTCGATTTACTAAAGCTAAACAATTTATACAAGCTTTGATTAAGGTTTCTGAATTTGAATTAGATATTAATGAATTTATATATGATTCATAATATTCTAAATTGTCAAGTTCACTATAACAACTGAATAATGCAGAAATAGAAAAAATATCATTTTCCGAAACATTCTCGTCTTCCAATATTGAAATAAAATATGGTATTGCTACTACATATTCTTCATTATTAAAGAATTGCATTGCAGTTTCAAAATCAGTTACTTCATCATTTCTATATTGGTAATTCGTATTAGGAGATAAATCCCATATTTCGCACTCTAATGTTACAAGGTCATAGAACTTGGGGAGAAAATCTACAGGATAAGGGCTACCCCACCAATTTCCTCCAACATTTAAAGTTGGTGCACCTGGTGCTAGTATATTGTATATGTTCAGATTCTGATTATCAAAATCATTATGACCTTTATTCATAACTGGATAACATTTGTACAAATATAAACCATCATTATTGTTATATATTGCATTATTACCTAAACCTACACCCATATACATTACTGCTTCATGGAAATTCTCTAAACCATCAAATCCATTATTATAGATAAAATTTTCCGCCAATTTAACTGATCCATTATAAACTAATATACCAATATCATTGTCGTGAATTTTTGAGTTAAATATTCCATTGAGATCACTATCACTAATATTCACAGCAACATTGGCATTGCTGATGTTAGCATAATGCATTGATATATTACTATTATAATAAGTCTTTATACTCGTCCAGTATTGAGTTACATTATTCTTGCACATTCCTGTTATATAAATGGGTCTATCCACTGATCCCCGTATACTTAAATTTCCATAATTAACAATAGAGGAATATTCCTCAAATCTGATTTCAGTTCCTGGAACTAAGATGATTAAGTTATTATGTCTGAGTATATTTGTATCATGATCAATTATAGCATCATGTCTTATAGAAAGGTCAGTAGTTATATTTTGCGGAATACTTTGATAGTAAGAACCTGTATGTCGGGAATTTCCTCTTATCTGTTCATATTCAGAAATTGCATCAACCGGAAATCCTAAGGGATAAAGAAACAGTTTACCGTCAGTTGTCACGATTATAACCTCTTTATCATAGGTATTATTTATTTTACCAAGTCCGCAAGTAAAATAACTATCTGAATCATTTACCATTAACATACTTGGAAATCCATTGAATCCGAGTTGATGTTCTGACATAATAATTATATCTTGCTCTTTATCTGAATTGATATCGCATTTTAAATAGCACTCAGGTAAAATTGAGATGTGACTAAAACTATTGCTGACAGGGTTATAACTTTCCAAGGAATTTGTGTGTGGATTAATATAAGTTAGATCTAACCCATTTTCTTCCAAAGTATTATCACTTAGGCTCAATTTATTTGTTGTAGAAAAATCTCCAATTGGCCGTGATGCACAATCTGTCCAGGAATCTGAAATATAATTATAGTAATTAATCTCAATACTTCCAGTAGGTATGTCAGGATAATAATTACATGCTACTATATCTTTTTCACCATCCTCATTAATATCGCCAACTAATGTTTCATAATTATGATCAAAATCATGAAAATCAGATAAAAGATAATCTACAGTCCTATATAATACTAAGTCATTTTCTGAATTCATACCAAAAATTCCGAAATAAGCATCATCAATATTCTGTTCATTGTATTCAAGATCAAACGGTACGATAATTTCTTTCTTTGTATCTCCATTAACATCAGCTACAGATATTGCTGCTGAGATATGTTTTTCGCTTGAACAATAATTATAAATATCAAATTCATCATTAACATTATCATATTCTATTACTATTATGCCAGCAAAATTTGAACCTGCATATCTGTTTTTGACTATGATAATATCTAATTGCCCATCGCCTGTCACGTCTTCTATAACGACTGGATATTCAGGTCTTCCTGTAAAACCAACATTATCTAATACATCCACAATAACACCCTGATAATTCCAAATATATACATCACCATTTTTGTCAGCAGCTACAATTTCTTTAAAACCATCACTATTGATATCACCTACTGCTGGTGTACATTCGATTCTACCCATTGTTTCTGGTAAAGAGATTGTACCGGAATACTCTCGGTAGTAATAAATATCACCTAAGTTATTTTGAAGTTCAGATGGTACAGATGTCACAATAATATCATCAAGACCGTCCTGATCAATATCATCAATTACAATATCTGTGGCTACAATATAGTCAGCATTTTCAAAAATAACTGCATACGGAGTCAATGAAGGACTAATTGGCAACTCGAATTCAAAATCCATTTCAAAATCTATTTCATCATCACCATATTCTCCTGATAAATGTAGAGTAATTTCTACTGTTCTCGGATTATATCCCGATGTTTCTTCAATTTCTACACTACAGACCACAGTTTCTGTCTCTTCTATATCTCCCCAAACCATGGAATTTCCTCCTCCATTATAATTGAAGTTAATATATGCATCATCTGTCTCCAAAATACCGGTAACATTATCAGCATCTGCCCAAAGGTTCTTGATTGATATTCCAATTACTCCTTCACCTCCGCATTCAACTGGATTATCCCCCACATATTCATAGCCTTCATAGTTTATTATTGGATGTGGTGTTCCAAGTGCTTCTCCAGCATTGACTAATCCTGCGCCTATCATACCTTCATAATAAGTGTCCTTTGAAAAATCATAAGCAGTGATTTCCATTATGTATTCAAGATCCGATATATCCATTGTTCCTGCTTCCAATTGACTATAGTACTTTGCTATCATAAGAGAAAATACTCCACTGATAATTGGTGCCGCCATTGATGTTCCAGCCATAAAATCGTAATATGGATCAACACTCCAATGACCAAATGCCCATGATTGTTCACTTTGAGTACAGTGATATGTTGGTACTGTACTTATTATAGCACTATCTGAATGAGGTCCATTGGGACTTCCTACTCCTCCAGGTGCAGAAATATTTACCCATTCAGCATAATTTGAATATGTTGTCAGAGTAATACCATGACTCGGATGATTTGTTGCCGCCACAGTATATACATTATCAAGTGATGCCGGATATACTTCGAGATATTCAGGGATATAATCTCCATTATTTCCGGAAGCAGCTATTACCATAATATCTTTTTCTTCGTATAATAATGTTATTACTTCCTGCATATTTTGAAAATTCAGTAATTCATTTTGGGGAATATTATTGGGATTCAATGGTACGGTACCTAAACTCATATTTATTATTCTAGGCTGATTTGTTGTTAAGGAATATATATAATCCAGTGCATTCACAATATCTGAAGCATTCCCTCCTGCAGTTGAACCTAATACTTTAAAAGGATATATTTTCACATAATCATTCCAACCTGCTATAGAAGCTACACCACCATTTTCATCAGCACTAATCCAATTATTTGTTTCGGCAGCCAGTATCCCGGCGACATGCGTTCCATGACCATTATCGTCTATAAAATCTCCGGTATTCGTGAAATCCTCGCCAATTACATCATTATTTGCATCTCGTAAAAGCTGGTTTACCAAATCAGGATGTGTATAATCAATGCCGGTATCAAGAACTGCAACTATGATGTCTTCCGAAGGATTAACATTCTGGACTTCATCCCAGGCATCTTCCGCATTAATATCATTCAAATGCCAGTTGTAATCATTATAATAACCATCATTAGGAGCTATAAATGCCTTAATTACAATATCTTTGTAAGCACTGATCACCTTACTTTCTTGCTTAAATTCAGCAGTAACATCATCTTGATCAATAGAATCGGGAAAGCTGCACTTATAAGTATATTGTAAATTTGGAATATTCCCCGCAGCATACAGCCTTTCTAAATAATCAATTTCATAAGTCTCTGCTAAGTTATTGAACCATGCCTGATCGGTGATCACGGTAGTATCCATGCGTATAGTAATATTATTGAATGGTTCACTTGCCCGGAAGAGTATTTTGCCTTCCACGTACATCGAGTCCGGGAGATCAGCAAATAATATCACGCTTGATACTAATGCCAACAGTAAAAAAGTGATTTTTTTCATCATTCCTCCACTTTTAGTCTTTTATTAACTCAAAATCTCATATTTTGAGTTTTATTTTTTCTTACTTTATCATCACCATTCTGCCCGTTCTATTTACATTTCCACCTGATAATTTATATAGATAAACACCACTTGGCATTTCTCTGCCATTATCATCTTTTCCATCCCAAACCACCGAATAAATTTTACATTTTACATTTTCAATTTTAAATTCTCGAACGCGCTGCCCTTTTATATTATAAATATTCAACTCTGCGTTCCGCCAAGACGGATAAATCTCTGTGCCCTCTGTGGTGTAAAAAGAAATTGTTGTCTGGGGATTAAAGGGATTGGGATAATTCCACAGAAGTCTGATCGGCTGTTCGGGAATTTCGTTTTCATCATTATCCGATTGGTCATAATAAAATGCACCAATATCGCCTGTCGTACCGTCATGATCCATATATTCGGGAGCAGGATTCCCGGCATCGATTGCCGGTGAATTGCCTATTAGATGAAAATCATCATTTTCAGGATCAGCAAATAAAGGATTAAGAAAAAGATTATAATATGTATCACATGAGTCTCCATTTGCATTTTGGGTGGTAATGTCTCCGAATCCGTCCGGTATCTGCATTACAGCAGTCGTATCATTTTCCCAGAAAAGGTTATATTCAAGGCAGACAAGCTCTTCACAGGATGAAATTCCCATCTGATTTTCATAAATGATATTGTTGATGATTGAAAAATTATCATCTTCGATATTGATAATAGCCGACTGGTTATACGCTATGGTATTATTATAAATATCAATGAATGCATACCCTACATTTTCCGAAGTATAAATTCCTGCTGCTCCGTTTCCATAGATCAGATTATAAGCAACTTCAGTAGGAATATCGTAACTGCTAAGGTAACTGAAGTTTATTCCATGGTTCTGATTATTACATATCGTATTAGCATAGATCACGGGATACGTCGGAGACCTTGTATATATACCATTACTATTACCTGAAATATAATTATTACTGATCGTTACATCGGTTATAAATGCAGTACTTGAACCTACTTGAATACCATATCTAGTATTATTAGTAATAGTATTATTATCAATTACCAGTTCAGGACAATCATAAGCATTTATTCCATGATATTCGCAATTTGCAATGAGGCTGTTCACAACTTCAAGATTTGAATCATTATTCGATTGTATTCCGCTATAATAATAACAATTTCTTATCTCGCAATTATCCACATAAAGTTCACTGTCATAATCATTCATTAATCCGGTACCATTATTGGTTAACTGGCAATTTGTAATTTCGGTAGAGCTTTCGAAGTCATTTCTTAAAGCGGCATCATTATTCTCATAGAAGGTACTATCTATAACAGCTTCTGAGTTATACTCGCAGACTGTACCAATATGACAATTATAAATATTGCATCCATTTATATTAATAGAGGCAAAATTTATCACTTCAATTCCATGCATATTCGAGTTACATATCCTGCTGTTGCTGATATCCAGGCTGCTATGAGTATTGCATGAAATTCCGTTTTCATTATATTCGATATTACAAAAAGCTATTATGCTGTTTGAAGACGAATATCCCGTTATTTCTATCTTATCCCAGTCTGAAATTGCAGGTTCTGCCTTACCTGACGTAAAATATATTGAATCGGTTTCCGTACCCTCAGCCAGCAAGGTTCCGTATATCGTAAAAGAATAATGATCCATAAATCTGACCGTTACTCCAGGTTCAATGATCAAAGTATCTCCCATATTTACATAAATATCATCAAACACCGAATAGATATAATCATTACTCAAAACTCCGCTCAAACTTCCCATCAGTGCCTCTTCTTCAGGTATTACCTCTATATAATCCTCTTTCATAAAAGTATCTGAGCCATTTTCTCCATAAGCACTAAGCGTTACGGTATAATCACCACTGTTTTCATAAATATGCAGGGGATCGCATGCTGTACTCGTATCTCCATCTCCGAAATCCCAGAGATAAGTTTCTGCTCCATAAAGAGAAAGGTTGGTAAATTGCACTGCAAGTGGTGCCCCTCCTTGTAAAGGTTCTGCACTGAAATCTGCCAGAGGGATCAACGGTCCCTGCTGATAATACAAAGCTCCCAGGTCTGCAACCGTACCATCAGGATCAGTGTAATCATGACCGGGATTTCCGGCATCGATTGCCGGTGAAGATTCTGCAAGATGAAAGTCTCCATTTTCCGGATCAAGAAACTCCGGATCAAGGAACAGGTTATAATAAACATCGCATTCATCACCATTGGCATTTATTTCCGTCAATTCGCCAAATCCGGGTAATACATCTTCTGAAAGATCTACCGTATTCAGCCAGAATAGATTATAACCAACCGAAGAGGGAATTGATGTCTCATCAATATCAATGCCTGTTCCACTGGCATAAAAAATATTATTAAAAATAACGGGATCAGCGTTATCCTCAATAGAAATGCAAGTTTCATTATCAAGGAAATTATTTTGGCTCACAACAGGTACGGAATTTTCCTTGATAATAATTGCTATTCCCATGGTTGTCTTAATGACATTATTTGTAATTGTTGGTGATGAATTTTCAGTACAGTAAATCCCATATTCCTCATTGTCAGATAAATAATTATATCTGAATATTGCTTCTGAATTATTGCAGTAAATTCCCCAACTATTATTTACCAAGATATTATCATGAATCACTAAAAACAAAGAATTGTCATAGCACACTATTCCAGTATGATTATTTATGAATTTATTATTATAAATACCTGGAGAGGAATTTTCACATAATGCTCCTGCATTCGAATATTCTATAATTGTTTTTGTCAAAACACTATTTGAAGAGGGTTCTTCAATAAAGTTAATAGCATACCAGTCGCCTGTTGTTGGGTCAATTCTTCCTGAAGTGAAAAATATTGAATCGGATTCTGTTCCTACTGATAACAAACTTCCATAAATCTGAAATCGATGATAATCCATGAATTCAACCCGTACTCCGGGCTCAATCGTCAAAGTAATTCCTTCCGGCACTTCAATATCATCAATTACCTGATAAGGATTATTTTCCGGTGACCATACAGTATCCGATCCAATTATTCCTTCGACTTCTATTGCTGATAAATATCCGCAGCAAAACAAAATGATTATAAATAAAAGCCAGTAAATTCTTTTCATTGTTCAACTCCTTGTTAAACTATAACCCACCGTTTAATTTCACATTATATTGCCCATCACTGCCCTTAATCATACATCAATTATACGAAGTATCCCATTACTCGTGAGATAATCTCTAATTATATCTTTAATTTTCGTCAAGCAAAAAATAACATTTTGTGTTTAATTATTTGCAGTTATCATTTATTAATCACCATCCTGCCAGTTTCATTTTCATTTCCACTTGATAATTTATATATGTAAACCCTACTGGGCATTGCCCTGCCATTATCATCCTTTCCATCCCAGACAACTGTATTAATTCTACATTTTACATTTCTTGTCGAGCCGGAATTAGATGAATGCTGATCAATTTTCAATTAGCGAACTCGCTGTCCTTTGATATTATAGATATCTATTTTGGCATTATCCGTTATTGGTGTATCCAGTTCAAACGAGATTATTCTGGTATCTTAATGATGAATTTGTGGGCAGCAGCATCGGGAAAGAAAATATTTCTCTGCTGCTGTTGGAGTTAAGAATTAATCAAGAGTTGGGAGGGGGGGGGAATAAACGAAGATGAGAAGGCGTGAAGGGGCGAAAGTGCGATTTAATATAAGATAATGTAATGTAATCCAGAGCTGGGGAAGAATGAAGAGGGGAATTATTAAAAGTTAAATATAGGGTATGTATAACGGGAATCGTAAGTCGTTAGTTGTTAGTTGTTAATTGAGCTTGGAAAGCTGGTTTTTTTTAAAAGTTAAATATAGGGGTATGTATAACGGGAATCGTAAGTCGTTAGTTGTTAGTGGTGAAGAAGAATAATTGAATCAGCCATAGGCTGACAAGAATGTAAAATTAAATATAGGGGTATGTATATTCGGAAAAGGGGCATAAATGTTAGGAAATGCTGTAATTGACATAATAGCTGGTAGTTATGACCTAACATTTTCCTAACATTTCTAACATTTTGCTAACTATTTCAGGAGAACAACTTTTTGGGTTTTCTGCAATTCATCGCCAGTGAATTTGATAAGGTAAATACCGCTTTTCAATCCTGAAGCATCCCATTGCAGTGAATAATCTCCTTTATTTTGTGCTTTATTAATCAGCACATCAACTTTTTGTCCCTTGATATTAAATACTTCAATCTTCACATTCTCAAATTTGGTTATTTCATATTCAATAGTGGTCTCTGGATTAAAGGGATTGGGGTAGATCATTTTAACTGATGAAATAGCGGGGGTATCGTCACATAGATCAGCATCATTTTCGTTCTGCACCTGGTTGAAATAATATGCTCCCATATCGGCAATTGTATTGTCAGGATCATACGATGAATCAGGGTTACCGGTATCTATACAGGGTGATTTGGTGAGATCAGGCACTGGAAAGTTTAACCAGGTTAGATGGAAATCACCATTTAAAGCATCCGCAAATAGCGGGTCTGCATCAATATTCCCTATACCTGTAAAATCACCCTCAATATCTGAATAATTTACTATCTCGGTACCCGTGCTTGTAGCACTGACAATCTCATCAGGGGTATTATTCCAGGAAATACAATTCTGGATAGTGATATCTCCAGTATCATGATGAAATAGACCTCCTCCTTCATCAGTAGCCGTATTTTCAGAAATAGTGCAGTTTATGATCAAAGGATCAGAGTTTTTACAACAATATAAACCGCCACCTCTATCAGCGGTATTGTGAGTAATGGTGTTTTTTTGGAGAACAGGATCAGAGTTTTCCATAAATATTCCACCACCATGATAAGTGTTTCCATGTATGAGCCTTAAATTACTGATAGTAGATTCGCTGACATTAAGTATTGATAAAACGCTGGACTGCATTTCAGCATCCAGCACGGTATCTCCGTTTTCTGATCCATAAATGGACACGTATTCTGATCTATGTTCGATGGGAAAGGCTTCGCCTGTTTCAGAAGAACTGTAAACACCTTCTTCAATGAATATAGTGTGCTGGTTTTCGTTATCCGCATATATTCTGTTCAAGGCATATTGAATTGTCTGCAATGGGTCATCGGGAGTGAGACCAGAATTTGAATCATCACCCCAGGTGGCAACGTAGAGGTCGGCATTTACCAGATTTCCGGCATATCCATGCAGGATATCAAACTCGATATCTTCGATGGGGTATGCCTGGGTATCAGTGGGATACAGTACCGAAAAGGTATCCACAACAACTTCTAATTCGTAGATATATTCAAAATACAGATCATTACCGACATCTTCCGTCGATATATTAGAGTAAATATTACATCTGGATTCTCCGTCAAAGTCAATATCATCTCCTTCCCAATAAATTCCACCACCACGGTTAGCGTAATTTTCCCTGATAGTTACGTTTGTAAGAGAGATAGAAGATGGATAGCCGAAACCATTTGCAATTCCACCACCTGTATTTGCAGTATTATCACAGATCAGCCCATTGGTCAAACTGAGATTGTAATTGCTTTCTTCGCAGTATATGCCACCGCCACGTTCTTCTGCATGATTATTAGTAATAATCAGATTATTAAAACTTGAGCTTGAATAGTAGGCACCATAAATTCCACCTCCGTATTGGGCATTGCCATTAGTGATAGTCAGATTTTCCATAATGCCGTAATTGATATAAGCTGGATTACAAACCACGCCAGACCTTTCTTCGGCATCAAGAACGGTGGTATCAGCATTTTCACCTTGAATTGTCACATAGTCTTTGCCTAATACCGGCATGATATCTTCTGTGAGAGAATATGAATATGTGCCATTCGCTAAGTGGATTGTGCAGGGAGACTCTTCATCTGCCTCAATTTTAAGTATTGCAAAATATAATGATAATAAGGGTTCTTCAGGCACTAATCCACTATTACTATTAGAGCCGATTGGGCTAACATATAAGTCAGCATTAACCGGTTCCATTAGGGCATTATCTAGATTAAAGATAAGATTAGCGGCAGGATAGGCATAATAATCTGTAGGGTTCATCACCGTAAAAGTAATCAGAAAAACTTCAATATTAGCAGGTGCAGAATCAATATAGATATCAGTACCCCAGGGAGCATTATTTAAAAAAATATTACAGGGTGATTCCTCATTAAAAATCAGAGTTGCATTATAATAACATAAAATCCCGCCACCACACCATCTTTCGGCAATATTTCTGGTAATAGTAACATTATTCAGTTCAGGAGAAGAATCGTACCAGCAGCTCAATCCTCCACCACAAGTTTGAGCGGAATTTTCGGTAATGGTCACATCGCTGATAATCGGTGAGGCATTTTCACAATATATTCCACCACCTGAATATCTTGCTCTATTATTTTTAATTATCAAATTTTGTAAACTCGGATTTGCATCCATAATACAGATGCCACCACCACTAAACGCTTCAGACCAGTTTGTAGAATAACCATTGGTAATGACAAATCCAGATAATACAGCGTCACTGCCTTCATTGCTTTCGAATATAACCACACTTCCATTATCATTCCCGTCTATTACGGTCTGTTCGATATAGGCAGGGTCTTGAGTTGTTAAAAATAAAGAACCGATTACGATGTTCATGCCACTGTAATCCAGGTTCTCAGTATAAATACCGGGTTGAACAAGAATTGTGTCATAATCTACTGCTGCATATATTCCCATCTGAATGGTTAGCTGGTCGTCCGGAATATTAATTACAGTTGGATACAGACTCATAAAACTGAATAAAATTAAACCAATAACAAAATAAAATGTCTTTCTCATTATATTCCTCCTTAGCCCTCGCTCAATGCATCCTTTTTTATATTAGCATAATTTTCTATGTAATCAAATAGATTATTTATACAGTGTCATACAACTCTGTTATTCAAAGTAATAAGCGTCATTGCCTTTTTCTCTGTCAAGGAAAATTAATTTTCACACATTCTTCACCTAAATGCTGCATATTATTCACTTAGATTAATCGTACTTGATTAAGTTCTTATTCAGTCAATCCGAGATGATTGAGCTACATTGAAAAGGATTATATTGGCAGGAAAGAATGTAATGTAAGATTTTTTAGCCGCGAACAAACCGAACAAACGCGAACAATTTTTAGTTTTTGCAACAGGCAAGCTCAGGGTTCTGGATGATAATCGGGGCAGGACTTTGGGGTGATCATAGTGGATTATCTGGTTATGTAGGAAATGTGATGTAAGATTTTTTACCACCATCCTTCGCATAAAGCTACGGCACGGCAGGCAGAGGGCACAGAGAACACAGAGAATGTAATGTAAGATTTTTTAGCCGCGAACAAACGCGAACAAACTGAAGAAGAATACATAATAGTACTCTCTAAGCAGGATCAGTGTTGAATTTAAGACGTAGCTTAATCTTTTAGATTAAGCAATTATTTAAATGATTAATCTAAAAGATTAATCTACGTTGTGGGTAATACCTTTCAAATAAAAATTAAAAAGTAGGGCATGTATATGTCAGAAAGTGCGAAAAGAGTGACTTTTGTTTGTAAAATAATATTACCTAATAAATTAAGCGGTCACTTTATGGTCACACTTTATTTCATAAGTGTATTATGTTAAATAATAGTGTGTTATGGGGATTGAATAATTAAAAATTGAAAATGTAAAATGTAAAATTAAGTGTGTAATGTAATCCTGGAGCGGAGGGGAGAAGTTGTGAAAATGAGAAGGGGCGAAAGTGTGAGAGCAATTGAAAATGTAATCAGCCATAGGCT
>Ga0075120_10001778_pt1 | contig 16501 bp, 18 predicted proteins | sample AntAceMetag02UKL_FD_69792 | JGI IMG/M metagenome (GOLD analysis project Ga0075120, IMG submission 69792) | Saline lake microbial communities from Ace Lake, Antarctica - Antarctic Ace Lake Metagenome 02UKL | ecosystem: Environmental > Aquatic > Non-marine Saline and Alkaline > Saline | place... | reverse complement strand
TTTATTTCCCGTTGCAATAACTATTGTTTTTCATGGTAGAAAAATGTAACGCACTGGAATAATATTCGATTTTCGATTAAGTAAGTAAAACTATGCGTTTCCTAAATCAAGAGTCCTGAACTTGGATCAATGGAAAAAAGATGCCATATCGGCAATGATCCCGAAACCAAATAAAGAACAGATTGAAGAGCACAAGAACCTTAAAAAAGAAATCTCTATTCTAAAAAAAGACCTGTCACGCAAAGATAAAGCATTAGCAGAAACTGCAGCATTGCTGATTCTAAAAAAAAAAGCCCAGGAGATCTGGGGGGAGCCAGAGGAAGATTGATCAGTCAGGAAGACAAACAAACCGTGTTGAAATTGATTTTAGAAGCTTGTAAATCAGGGGCTCGGAAAAGCAAGGCCGCTCAATTATTGGGGCTGACCATTCGAACCCTCCAGCGATGGAGTCAAAACGGTTTGTTAGACAGTCGAAAAGGGTCTCGCAGTGCCCCTGGTAACAAATTATCTGATGATGAGAAAACCCGGATAGCTAATGTATTAGAATCGCCTGAATTTGCTGAGTCCAACCCAAATCAAATAGTACCAAGACTTGCTGACCAGGGCATTTATCTGGGTTCTGAATCAACCATGTACAGAATGCTTCGTGAATTGAAAATGAATATACACCGCCAATCAAGTCTTCCTGCCAAGAGGCACAGCCCGGATCCTTTGACAGCGACTATCCCGAATCAGTTATGGAGTTGGGATATCACGTATTTGCCGTCAACGGTAAGGGGCCGGTTCTTTTACTTGTATATGGTTATGGATTTATACAGTCGGAAAGCCGTGGCATGTCAAGTTTATGAATATGAGTCCGGCGATCTGGCAGCTGATCTGATTACAGATGCTTGTCTTCGGGAAAAAATTCCGAAAGAACAAGTCACCTTACATTCTGATAATGGATCACCCATGAAATCGGCCACCATGCTTGCAAAACTTCAGGATTTGGGAGTCATTCCCTCCTTCAGCAGACCTAGTATCAGCAATGATAATCCATACTCAGAATCATTGTTCCGTACATTGAAGTATCGGCCGGAATATCCGGACAAACCATTTGAAACCTTATTTGAAGCCAGAGAATGGGCCAATCGTTTTATTCATTGGTATAATAAGGAACATCTGCACAGCAGTATCCATTTTGTCACCCCGGAGGACAGGCATAATGGCAAGGATATAAAAATTCTTGCAAACCGTCAGTATGTATATCAGGAAGCTAAATTAAAGAATCCTGAAAGATGGTCAGGAAAAACAAGAAATTGGAATCCAGCGACAGAGGTTGTTTTAAAGAAATTTAAAAAGGTTAAAAAAACTTCAGAAAAAACGAAGAAGGCTGCATAAAACGTTGAAAATGATAACACGCTAGCAAAATCTTCTCATGGGTGAGAATGGGCTGAAATTACTCGTCGGAACCCATGAGAAGATTTTGCGGGAAAGTTGACAAATCATTTTCAGAAAAGGCGACAACTTGCTTGACATCCACCGCCGTTGCGACAAAGCATCATGTCTTCTTTTGACTGTTCCTGTTGATCAAATCCTCCGAAATGAGGGAAACCCTCATAATCAGGATATGGTTCTCCAATGCTTGCTGCATTTTCACTAAATGTAATGACAGAGATAACACCGTTATTGAATTCGACCCCTTGTCTTTGTTTCCCGACCCAAACTAACCTGTCTCCTACCAAGGCACTCCAGATATTAGCTCCTTCAATAATATCCCCCGGCTGATAGCCTGAATCAAGTTTCCTTTGCATCCAATAAACTAAGGAGTTGGATACTTCAAGCGGATGCAACTCAAACCAGGAGGGACACAACATGTTGTATCCCTCCTGGTACCGGGGAATATTTTTCAGAGTTATAAAAATTTTTAGCTATTTCTTGACAAAAGGTAAAAAAGCATTTACCTATCCTTGGAAATAAATATTTCATAATATAAAAATAATTGTTGACTTCAAATAAAAAATAATTTGTTTTTAATTAGGAAATATATTAATGAGGAAAAAAATGAATATTGATTCCATATCTTCAAACGATCCGCATGAAAAAATAGGATCCGATCATGAATCTGATTCTCAATCAGTGAAATGGCCAAAAGGCACCCAGAGTGTCAGAAGGACATTAGGTATCCTAAGGATTGTGAGTGAGAGTAGTGGGAAAGGAAAGAGATTATCTGAAATTGCGCGGTCCCTGAACCTGCCCATTCCAACTGTGAAAAGGATACTATCGGTAATGGTCATGGAAGGCTTTGTGAACATCAACCCAAAATCAAAGCGTTATAACATCGGGTACGATTTGTATAAGATAATCAATGAAGCCCATCAACTTCATATCCAGAATATCTACCACGTCGCTTTGGAAAACCTTGCGAGAAAAACCGATGATACCGTCACGTTGATTGTGCGGTCCAGGTTCGATTCCGTTTGCCTCGACTTGTCCGAAGGCGAACGGGCTGTGCGTATTCAATATGGTATCGGGTCACGTCTCCCTCTAGGTCTGGGATGTTCAAGTCTGGTCCTTCTTGCTCTTTTGCCCGATGAGGAGATGGAAAGGGTTATCGCGGCCAACGCCTCAAGATATGTAGAATCCAAAGTAAGTATGAAGGATTTGAGGACACAAATTCAGGATGTCCGAAAACGAGGCTACAATCTCAGATATGAAAGCATGGTTATCGAGGGCATAGCGGGCGTGAGTGTCCCGGTTATAGATCATGAGAAAAAAGTGGTATTGGCAGCGATCTCGGTTACTTCTACAAGCAATCGGATGACTCTATCTCGATGCCGTGAGATTGCCGATTTAATCAAATCACAAATCGACGCGTTAGGCGATTAATTCACTTCCTTGCTAACTAAGGCAGATGTCGATGATGCTATTCCGACAATCATGCCAAATGAGATGTCTTCCAGTGAAGCAAGACAGAACTGGGCTCAGTTAATTCAAAAAATTTATGAGGTCGATTGATCAGTCGATCCTCTTGTCTGCCCAAAATGTCAGGGTCACATGAAAATTATCTCTATCATTGATGATTTTGAAATAATAGATAAGATTTTAAAACATCTAAATCTTTGGGATATCCGCAACCATGACCCGCCTGAGATAGAACCTGTTTATATTCCTGAATTAACATATGTTGAAAATTTAGATTATGGTAATTCAGGGTCTCAGATTCCAGTATTTGATAACTTTTGGAGCTGACATTTTTAAAATTGAATTGAGGGATTACAGGTGTCCTATACTCAAATTCAGCCATATTTTAATTTTTTTGGTCTATTTTATCTATAATTATTTTTCACAACCGATGTCTATTTTTCTTTCCAAATAGCTCCTTTGGGAACAGGGATTTAATTCCCCCAAATTTTCAAGGTTTTTTTTGCAGCCAATTTCAGGATAAATTACCTCCCACCAATTTGATTCCTTCCATTTAATTCCCTTAAAAAATTTTAAAATCATATATAATTACCTCTATTTAATTCGCCTCGTAACTACTTTCAGGAGGGATTATGGTGCCCCTTCCCTGTGCAGGTTGCTGTGCTTTTTTTGTTCCCAGAAACAAATGTCAGATATTTTGCTCAAAGCCGGATTGCCAGCGTGTTAGAAAAACCCTTTGGCAAAAACAAAAACTTGCAACAGATCCAGAATACAAAGAGGGGCAGCGTCTATCGCAAAAGAAATGGCTTCAAAATAACCTTGATTATTGGAAAGGTTATCGCCACAGGAACCCGGAAAAAAATGATAGGAACCGATCTCTGCAGAAAATTAGGAATATGAAAATTCGACAAGATCGGGCTGTTTGCAAATTATCAAAAACCATTGGAATTGCAAAGATGGACGCGGTAAAAAATTTTATCACTTCAGTACCAGTCAATTCACCATAATTGCAAAGATGGACTCGGGGATATGGGATCAATACCTGTGCTACACAGGATAAAAATCCTATAACCTGAAGGTCACACGTAAACCAAGGAGGACATCATGAAAAGAAAAAAAGTGCTTGATCCGGCCCAGGTTCGGAAAACAGGCAAGAGTTTTTGTTTTATCTCCCATCGGTTTCTTGCCGATGGCTTTTTGCAAGCATTAACCCGACATGAATTGGCTCTTTATTTTTTTCTGGTATTGGCTTCGGATCGGAATGTGCTTTCATTTTATATTAACAAGACTATCTGTTCCATTCTGGCCTTCAAGGAGGACGAATATATTTTTGTCCGAAGCTGTCTGATCCATAAAGACCTTGTCATGCATGACGGGACCCTGTTCCAGGTTCTTTCCCTGCCAGAAAGTGTTCATAAGGAGGTTGCCCAATGATAAACAGACGAACCCTTTTTGAAATTCACCAGTTAACAGACATGCAATTTTCCATAAGACAGATTGCTAAAATCTTAAATCTGGACAGGGGGACTGTTAAAAAATATATCAAACATCCGGTTATCAACTACAAGCCAAGGCAAGGTAAAAAAGCATTTATGGAAATAAAGTTTCCATAATATAAAAATAATTGTTGACTTCAAATAAAAAATAATTTAGGAAATATATTAATGAGGATACTACTGTCACCATTAACATGATAATTGGAGGAGGTATTGAGTATGGAATCCATTCTTTTAATAGGTTCTGCGGGCAGCGTTGGTCATGACATGCTATATCTTATGGCTTCTATGGGGCGACCGATTAAAGTCATTGGCGCTGATTTCGACGAAGGCAAGGGTGTATATGAAATTGAAGAAAGTTTACAGATCGCCCATAATTTAGGTTTTTATCCTGATTTCAGTTTCAGAAAAGCCGATCTTTTTAACATAGAACAGACCGCTGAACTTCTGGCCGATGTTAAACCCAAAGTTATCTGTTCGCTTGCCAGTTTAGGTTCATGGTGGGTTACCCGTCTCCTTCCTGATGACGAATACAAAAAGATAAGTCCTCTCGGGCCCTGGCTGCCAAATCACCTAACCCTGTCATATAAATTGATGCAAGCTGTCAAAATGTCCGGGTTGGACACCAGGGTTGTAAACGGCGCATTTCCTGATGCCACCAATGTGGTGCTTTCCAAAGTAGGTCTGGCCCCAACCTGTGGAGGCGGTAACATGGATATCGGTATTCAGAGATTCAAACGTCTTATCGCCCGAGATATGGGTGTTCCTTACAGAAGCGTGACTATCTATGGCGTGGGCCACCACGGTACATTCTATACTAGACGCTACAATGGATCGTTCTGGGTAAAGATCATTGTTGATGGTGTGGACATAACAGAACAATACCCTAACGAAAAACTAAGAAAAATGTACGAGGATGCCGGCTATGCCGCCTCTAAACAGTTTACTGGCCCTGTTGTTGATCAGATGAAAACCGCAGTCAGTTTCCTCAATAATGTTCTTGGTATATACTACGACACCAGGAAGACCCATGAGTGCATTCCTGGTGTCGAAGGTTTGCCCGGTGGATATCCGGCGCGGGTTTCTTCCGAGGGCGTGGAAGTTGTTCTACCACCTGGGTTAAGCCGCGAGGAAGCCATTGAGATCAACAAAGAAGGGGGCCGAATCGACGGAATTGAGGATATCAAGGATGATGGCACTGTTGTGTTTTGCGACCAGAACGTTGAGTATATGCGTGAGATTTTTGGGTATAATTGCAAGGAACTGAAGTTGGATGAAAGCGAGGAACGTGCCAAAGAACTGGGAGAAAGGCTTAAGCGTTTATATGAAAAATACAAGGTTTCATGATCACCCTTAATGGGTATTTGATATTGCCCCTTATAGAACAATGAGAAAAGTCCGTAAAGATTTTCACTGATCCAGGTTTTTAAAACTTGAATATTAAGAGGCCGAAAGGACAAGGCTTTAATACGATAAGATATTTGCAGATAGGGTCGTGGAATTCAATTTTAGAGGCTTCAGGTGGCAAAAAGGAGGCGTGCAGTGATTATAAAAGGCAGATTGATCGATGGAATTAATGAGACCACACAACCAGCCGTAATCGAAATTGAAGATGATAAAATTACAAAAGTTCGTTTAGATGAAGAAGTTAACCCCGAGGCCGAGTTTTTGGATGTAGGATCCATGACGATCATGCCGGGTCTTATAGATGCTCATGTGCATTTATGGGGCGTACGCACCATGGATTATTTTCATAGGCTGGTTGTCCCTGAGGAGCTGAACTTATTGCGAGCAGCACAGGATTTGAAAAAACTGATTGATGCAGGCTACACTTCGGTTCGTGACGTGGGTAGTCGGGGTGGGATATTCTTGAGGCAGGCCGTTGAGGAAAAAACACTCCCGGGACCTTGCATCAAGACACCAGGATTAATTATCAATCAAACCGGCGGGCATTTGGATAAACACTTTATTCCTCTGGAGGAGGCAAAAGGTCAAAAGACGGTTTGCCGAATCGCAGACGGGCCGGATGAGTGCCGGCGGGCAGCCCGAGAGCAATTGAGAGCTGGCGCTGATTTCATCAAAATTTGTGTAACAGGAGGGATAACTGGAGAAAAGGAATCACCAGAAGAGACTCAGTTCTGTAAAGCCGAAATTGAGGCAATTATGGAGGTAGCCGCCGCCAAACACGTCAAGGTAAGTGCCCACGCTCAAGGGCTCAAAGGCACCAAAATGGCAGTGTCTTTGGGCGTTCAGAATATTGAACATGGCGTTTTTTTGGATGAAGAGTTGTGCCAAATGATGGTTGAACGAAACGTATTCTTAGTTCCCACCCTAACTATTTCCTACAAATTCGCCCGGGAAGGGGAGAACTACGGAGCACCACCCTGGGCAGTGGAGAAGGCCAAAAGAATCCTGGACGCCCACGTAGATTCGTTTAAGTTGGCTCATCGGATGGGGGTCACTATAGGAGTGGGCACCGATTCCAGCGGAGCGCCCATGCTCCCTCATGGCCAAAACGCATTTGAGCTGGAAATGCTGGTGAAAGCCGGCTTCAGCCCAATGGAAGCCATTGTGGCCGCCACAAGGACGAATAGCCGCGTTTTGGGAATAGAGGACTGGGTTGGAACCATAGAGCCTGGGAAACAAGCCGATATCATAGTCGTGGACGGGGATCCTCTCCAAAAAATTGATATTCTGCAAGATAACACTAAAATAAAATTAGTCATGAAAGGAGGTGAGATTTTTAAGTCAACGTTGTGACGTAAACAAGGAAGAGCATATTTTTTCAAGGTAGATGCTAAATTAAATCATTCAATTATTTATAACGGTTGAAAAGGAGGGTAACTGATGGAGATGAAAAGGAGATCTTGTATTATACTGATCGTCGGTTTATTTCTTGTATTTTCTGCTGGGGTCCAACTCACACATGCAGCAGAGTATCCAAGTGAACCAATTCACATTATCGTTGGCTGGGGTGCTGGGGGAACTACAGACATAACTACAAGAATACTGGGCAAGGCTCTCGAGGATATTTTGAAAGTACCGGTTGTGGTTGAAAACAAAACGGGTGGCGCGGGACTCATTGCATTAGGATATGTGTCAAAAGCCAAACCCGATGGGTACACATTGGGTTCATTGTCGTGCTCTGCGATTACCGAAAAACCTTTTTTAAGAAATGTTCCATTTGACCCGCTAAATGACTTCTCTTACATCGCCCAGATTTTTAATTACGGCTATGGATTTGTGGTGAAATCCGATTCGCCCTGGAAGACATTTGAGGAATTTGTCGAGGCCGGTAAAAAGCAATCAGGGAAACTTACAGTCAGCATGTCGGGTCTGGGGAGCACAATGCATGTTGCCCTATCTAAACTCGAGGAAAAGATCCCAGGATTTAAGGTAACCTCTGTACCATATAAGGGAGGGCTTGCAGCAGTAACAGCACTTCTGGGAGGGCATGTTGACGCATGTTTCCAGACCCAGGAGTGGAAACCCCATGTAGATGCTGGAAAACTTAGACTACTTGCAATTCCTTCAAGAGTGGGAATGGAGGAGTACCCCGATGTGCCGACATGGCTCGAGTTAGGATATGGGATCTATGGCGAATCACCTGGAGCATATGTTGCACCGGCTGGTCTTCCAGATGATATTCGAAATAAGTTAGAAACTGCATTCAAAAAGGCAATGGAGGATCCAGCATTTAAGAATGTTATTAAGAAATTCAGTTTGGTGGAATTGTTTAGACCCGGCAAAGAACTTCAAGCTGACTTAATGATATTGCATAAGGAAAATAAGGAATTCATTCCAAAATTACCAATTGCAAAAAAATAAAATGTGCTCTCAAGGCAAAAGTGTCACTTGTTGAATCTCCACAAGACGCATCCCGCCCCAGTCAAGTGCGACTGGAGCGGGATAAAGTTCATATTGACAGCTATTATTTACTTTCCCGAAGTTACTATTAGTTAAAAAAAACCTTACACGGAGCACCGAATACATGCAGTTTAAACCGAAAAATTACAGGGGCCGAAAATCATGAAAAAAAAGAATGTCGAATTAATCATATCGGGATTCTTAATTTGTTGCTCAGTCGCCATATATTTTATCATCATTCCACGTGAGGTTGGACATGGTGGATTTCATGGATTATCACCTGCCCTTTTTCCAAAGATTTCAACCCTTATCATTGGGATTTTATCAGGCTTCATTTTCATAAAGGCACTGGTCAAAAAAGATATAACTATGTTTTCGCTGACAAAGAAAGAGTTCCTAACAGTTTCGATATTTGCCGTAGGAATATTGGCTTACATCTATAGTATTCGGTTTGTTGGCTACTATATTTCCACCATTCTTGCTCTCATTGGATCTATGCTTTATTTAGGATTTCGGAAATGGCGCACTATGATACTGCTTGTGATCATAATGCTGCTTAGCCTTTACTTCTTTTTTGAAAAAGGGCTAAGAATTACAATGCCTCGTTGGTTTATTTGATTAGGAGTATTAATTATGTTGGAACAAATCTATCAAGGTTTTATCCTAGTAACCCAGTGGCATGCTCTTCTTGGAATAGTTTTTGGTGCCTTTTTGGGTTTTGTCATGGGAGCCATTCCTGGACTTACCGGTACCATGGCGGTAGCCTTGATAATACCTTTGACGTATTATCTTCCTCCAGTCACAGCGATCGTTATGCTAATTGCTGTACAAAAGGGTTCCTTCACTTCAGGTTCCTTCCCAGCAATTCTGATTTCTACTCCTGGAACACCAGCCAGCTGGGCAACGGTTTTGGATGGATATCCCCTTACCAAAATGGGAAAGGCAGGGAAAGCCCTTAGGATTGCAGTTAGTGCCTCTCGCATAGGAGACTTTATCGGGGATTTGACACTTATATTCGTAGCATTCCAACTGGCCAAGCTAGCTCTCAAATTTGGACCAAAGGAATACTCACTGTTAATTGTATTCTCTTTGACAATTATTGCGTCCGTGAGTGGCACATCTATATTGAAAGGGCTTGTAGCAGCAGCTATAGGACTTCTAATCGGAACTGTGGGATTGGATCCAATCATGTCGAGTCCTCGTTTTAGTTTTGGTATTCTTGAATTTGATGAAGGATTTTCGCTAATCCCAATGCTAATCGGCTTACTGGCTCTACCCGAAGTGTTTTCGCAAGTGGAAAAAAGAGCGAAAGGCAGAATTACCCAGCCTGACATCCCCATATCTAACCGAGAGGAAGACAATAAAGTAAGCTTTGAGGAGTTTAAGTCATGTTTGCCAAGCATTTTGCGAGGCTCATTTATCGGAGTATTTATAGGCTCGGTTCCCGGAATAGGTTCAAGTATCTCAACCTTTTTGAGCTACAGTGAGGCAAAAAGAAAGTCAAAAACGCCTGAGCTTTTTGGTAAAGGGTCGCTTGAGGGCATTGCAGCAGCGGAGGCTGGAAACAGTGCTGTCAATGGTCCAAATTTTATCCCATTGCTGGCGCTTGGTGTACCGGGAGATGTTTTTGCAGCAGTGCTCCTCAGTGCTTTGATGCTGCAAGGGTTAACCCCAGGTCCGCTTCTCTTTCAGGAACATGCCCCCATTGTTTATGGTTTATTTATAGGTGGACTTATTTCGACAATAATTGTCTATTTTATTGGGATATTTGCTATTAGATTCGCATTAAAAGTGATTACGGTTCCGAAATCTTTAATAGCCCCAATAGTTCTAATTCTTTGCGTTGCTGGTTCATTTGCTATCAATACGAGAATATTTGATGTATATGTTATGTTCGGGTTTGGGATATTGGGCTACATCATGATAAAGACGGAATATCCCACTGCCCCACTTCTAATAGCCTATATACTGGCACCAATAGGAGAGCAAGCAATCAGACAAGCGTTGATGATTTCCCGAGGAAATTTTTTGACTTTTTTTAATAGTCCAATAGCTGTGTTTTTTCTTATCTTGACCATTTTATTCATAATCGGGATCGTCCGACGTCAAAAAAGGATGTCTGTCAATTCATAATATCACCGATTTTCGCGTTAGGTTTAACCGTCCATGCGGAAGTTTGATTCCTGTGTTATCAATTCGGATAAATATTGAATATGGTCCCATTGTTTATGGGCCGCTGTTTTTCCCTTGGCTTCCCCCACAAACTTGAATGGTTTCAAAAGGTAATAAATATTTCAAACCCTATTTGCAAAAGCTACAAAAGGATTAAAAAACTGGACAGGGGATATTGATAAAAACTTGTTGAATCTTTATAAATTTTTTATATTAAAGAAAATCTTCACACGACAGATTTCTCTAACCATAATGGGAGGCATAATAAAATGCTGATGGACGAAATTATAAAAAGAATTCACAACCTCACACCCGAACAACAAAAAGAAGTCATGGAATACCTTGAAACTATGCAGCAAGGCCAAGAGAGAAGCTATTCTTCAATTGCAGATTCTGATCCTTGTTCTGGAAGCTATTTAACTGTTGGGAACAATATGGTAAAGGCAGTCCCTTTCCCGGGGTTACTGTTTACAAATATGTACCCTTTATGATTTTTAACAATACCATGAACCACAGAAAGTCCCATTCCTGTTCCGTGACCTTTTTTCTTTGTTGTAAAAAAGGGTTCAAAAATACGTTTTACAATATGGGGTGGCATTCCTTCACCCGTATCAGTTACACTGAGCTTCAGATAAGTTCCAGATACCAAATCCTGATTATATTTGATAGACGAATGATCAACTATTTCCTCGCTTAATGACACTGTCACTTCTCCACCAGTTTTCTTAATGGCATGGCTTGCATTGATGCACAGATTCATGACCACTTGGTGGATCTGGGTTGACTCTCCCATTATAGTGGAATTACAATTAAGATTTTCGGTTATAGTAATAGCTTTTGGCAAAGATGCCCGAAGTAGTTTCAGGGCCTCCTTGACTATAATATTAATCTGAACAGAGCTGAATTTATTTTCAGATTGACAAGTATAGGTCAGGATTTGATTAATCAAATCCTTGGCCCTGTCAGATGCATCCAGAAGCATATTCAAGTACGCATGCTGTTTTGAATCTTTCGGAGCACCCAATTTGGCAAGTTCTGCAAATCCAACAATACCTCCCAGAATATTATTAAAATCATGAGCAACGCCGCTTGCCAGAGTTCCAATGGATCGGACTCGTTCTGATTCCGCTACTTTTTTTTCAATAAGCTTCTCTTTTTCTATACGATTCTGAATGGTTTTGAGCAACATGGCATTTTCAATGGCAATGGCTGCATGATGAGAAAAAATGCTCAATAATAAGGCATCTTCTTCGTTAAAACAATCGTCATTTTTTTTGTTGATAACCTCCAACACCCCAATTAGCCTTCGGTGAGATCTCATAGGGACACAGAGCAGAGATTTGCTTTCAATGCCGCTCATATCATCAATCTGCGAATAAAATCGAGGATCTTTTTTAGTATCTGATACCAAAGCATACTGCTGATTTTCCAAAACCCATCCAGCCACGCCAACTCCGGGTGGTATTCTGACATCCTTTAATTCTTCGGTGTTTGGACCAGTGGGAACACAGAACACTAATTCGCCGGTTTTTTCATCAAGAAGCATTAAAGTACTATTCGTGGCATTTGTTACGACATTAGCATACTTCATAATCAGGGACAAAACTTCTACGATATCAATGGTAGAATTAATAATAAATCCAACTTTAAGTGCAGTGGCAAGCTTTTCACTGCTCAGTTGGCATAAATTCTTAGCCTGCCTGTTTTGGATTTCAAGTGCCGGGGCCAGCTGCACCTCTTCTATAAATCCTTTTTGCATCAAGATTTGTCCAAGCATAGGTATATCTTCATTTTTTTTTTTTCGATTCTTGGAAATCAATTCTGCCCGGTCAAAATCCGATTCAACAATAAGGTCTGTAATAAAACTCTGTTGAAACTGCAGTGCTTCATCCAGTTGTGCGCTTGAAACAAATCCCATGGTCGTAAGAATATCACCCAAAAGGTGAAAATTTATATTATTCATTCCGACACCCCGTATTCTCCAATGTTTTGTGGCCTTTCGGTTAATTTTCCATTTCGAACTTTATCTACATCAAATATGAAGTTTTTCCAAAAGATTTTTTATGGCCGCCTTATGTGATTTCTTACATATTTTTTTAAAATCCTGGGATTCCAATAGGGCCAGGGAGATCGGGGATACAACATCCTGAAAACGAGATCGTAATAAGCAAGATAAGTGTTAAAACTAACATCAGTTTCATTTTGATGCCTCCTAAAAGCATAACCAGTTAAAGTAAAGTTCTGAATATCATTCATTTCTGAACGTTATTCGAGCGCTGTTTTAATGAGCAATTACTGGTGCTGCTGGTTTAGCAAAACTTTGTTTAATGGTTAAGAAAAATTATTGTTAATGAAATTCAAAAAATTCATTTTCCAACTATAAAATAAGCAGGCCTGCCAAGTTGTCGTCCAGGGGATAACTCTGACCATTAATGGTTATATATCCGTTTATGGCTATGAGTTCTAATGTAGTGAGGTTGAGGTTTACCTCCACTTGACTGTAATAAACCTCGTAAAGCTGACCTTCATAGGTAACATTAATGGGGCCGCCATCCATAGTAATTTTAATATAGGTCGGGGAGAGCAATGAGTCAAACTCAAGGGTTGTGCTGACAGTGCCATTACATACAAGTCCTGGGTCTGTTTGATAATTAGTATAAATAAAGGTAAAATTCCCTGAACTATTACAAAAACTTCCATTCACTTGGCATGAACCACCATAATCGCCAGGAAGGTTAACGGAAAGAGGATAACAGGCCTGGAAAAATGCAATGTTCTCTTCTTCTGAATTGTTTTTGATAAAATCTGATAAAGTATTAGAAAACTGTCCTGCTTGAACCTGGGTTGCCACACCCATTATTAAAAAAAGAAATAAAAAAAAGATTTTCTTCATGATTCTCTCCTAAATTATAAGTTTTTTAAAAACATCTATTGACCTTTCTTGGCCCCTGACGCAATGCCTGCCATCACAGGACCAAGGGCAACGCATGTAAATATTTCAAAACCCCTATCTTTCTGAGAAGATCATCCATCACCTGAACACGGCATCCTACAAATTGTTTAGCATCACATTCAAGGCTTGATATATAATACCGTTTCTCGTGGATGCATTCTCCTTTTATTTCACGCGTATTTTTCACCATACTGAGAATAATTACAAAATACAATGGATAAATGGATAAATCTTTGCAAGATATGCAAGGTCCCTTACCTTGCTCAGAAATTTAAATTTATTGTTGTTGCGTACCTTTTATTTTGTTCTTTTTCATCTATTCTTCAAGTTCTGAGATGGTATGATTGGCAGCTCTTAGTCTTTCTGCAGAGATACGCGCAATTGCCGCATATAAATTTAATGTAATTTCTGGGTAATCATTCTTTAATTTATAAAAATTAGCACTGCTCAATTTGAAACAGGTGGAAAGTTCATTGGCAATTATATCTGCTGACCTCGGTGACCCATCTATTAGAGACATTTCACCGAACATCGAACCAAATGTGCTTGTTAGCAATCTTTTGTTGCGTTCTTTCGAGATCGGGATAATGACGTCAACCGATCCTTTAACCAGGAAAAATATGGATTTTTCAGTATCACCAAAGGATATTATTTTTTCATCTGCACGAAAATCTACCTTTTCGAGATAGTTTGAAATAATTCTACTCTCCTTTTCATTAATTCCTTTATATTTAAAGAACTCATCCAGAGAGATTTCCTGGGGCAAATCAAGTTCATCTTTATGTTTTTCTAATATACAATCTTCAAAGTATTCTACGGCAAGGCTAGTGTCGGAGAAGAATCTTTCTTTTCCAAAAATAGAAACCAATCCTTCTTCTGAAAGCAGACCCCATTGATTGCTGTAAAGATCCATATAACTCATGGCGAGTTCGATTTTTTTTTGTTTGAATAATAAATATGTTTGTCCGAGGACTTGACATCCGGTGCTGTCGATCCTGTTAATTCGTTTCATATCAAGAACAATATATTGTCCCCCCTTCTTTACAACTTTATCGATCTCGTCAACAAGATTATCTGCTGACCCGAAGAAAAGAGCCCCTTCCAATCCTATAACGTATATTTTGTTCCTTTCTTTTTGCAAAAATTCAATTGATTTTTCAAAACGTTGTTTTTTGGAACTAATCTGTGATCCTCGATGTATACTTCTAATAATTGAACGGCCCATCTGGGCGATAAATACGAATATGGAAACAAGAATTCCCACAACAACGGCCGTTATGAGGTTTAGCATTAGAACTACAATCATTACTGTTACAATAATAAATAAATCATGCAACAAATCACTTTTTTCTATATTCTTCCTTTTGTATAACTTTTTTATGATCTGAACGCTTCTATTATTCATTAATTGTATGCAGATATATATTACGACCCCTGCCATGACTGCCTTTGGAATGTAGCCAATCGGCTTGCCAAGGATCAAAATAAAAAAGAGAATGAATATTCCACAGAATATTCCGGAAAACTTAGTCCTTCCCCCGGAGGAATGATTTATCGAAGAACGTCCCATATAACCTGACACTGGAATTCCACCGAATATTCCCCCGACTGAATTTCCAATTCCCTGGGCAATCAACTCTTTATTGCCTTGTGGACGTGATTGAGTAATATTTTGAATCGAAACAATTGTTAATAATGACTCAATAGATCCCAGAATTGCAATTGCAAAGGCGGCGGGTATGATAATGGGAAAAAGGTAAGAAGCAACTTCATCCGGGAAAATATTAAAAAATGTAACCAGGTTGGATAAAGAAGGAACGGCAAACGGAACTTCACCGATGACCGGGCCCAATGTATCGACAGAAAAAGTGAATTTAAGGATGTAGTAAATAAATGTTCCCCCTATTATACTTAAAATATTAGCCGGGAGTTTTGTTTTATATTTGTTTCCAAAAAACATTATCAGTATAGTGCAGAGTGTAACAATAAGAGTTGGAATTGATATTTGTGTCAGGTTATTTAATATTTCATTTGAGTTGTTCAGTTGTATTCCAAGACAAGGTCCGATTTGACTGACAATAATCAGTAGAGATGTTCCATTTATAATTCCCAGGATAACAGGATACGAAATATTTTTTACAAGAGTTCCGAGACGTAACAGCCCAAAAAATATTTGGAAAACTCCGCTAAGGAAAACAACGAAAAAAGTGATAGAAATTATCGAAAGCATGTCGAGATTTACAGAGGGATTAAAACTGTTGGTATTAATGAGTTTAGTGATTACAGAAGCCAAAATAAATGCTGCTGGGACAACAGGTCCGGATATCATTATTTTTGTACTTCCAAAGATTGTCGCCAGCAATCCGTTGAAAACTGAAGAGAACATCCCTGCGATAATACCGATCCCAACAAATTTAGGCCCGAGTGGTGCGAATGAGATCATTCCATAAACGATGTTACCACCTAAGGATAATATAGCTGCAGCGAGAGCTCCTGATAAATCTCCCTTAAAGTTTGATAAATCATATTTTTTCTTCATAATACCTGCGTTTAATAAATTCATCCCTTAAGAAAGTGTCCATATTTTTTCTAGCAGATCAGTCTATTTTTATCCAGTCTAACCCTCCTCGATTGTGCTCAAAATTATGATCTGAATCTGTTAAGAATCTCAAGATATTCCTGATTATCTATTAATTTATGTCCATTCCTGCTAAACCGTTTGAATTCTTCAGAAGTCGGGAATGTGTAATATCTTTTTACAGATTCATTCTGGGGGAAAGCTTCAATTTTTTTCTGAGTTTTATATGCCAGCAAAAGTTGTTTAAAAAGGTCAATGCCATGGGGATATAATTGACACATATGCCATAAAACAGATTTGGAATAATCAACAGGCATCATTTTGATGCCTATAAGCGGACCCGTATCTATTCCTTCATCCACCACCCTGTGCAGGGTACAGCCGGCATCGTTATCTCCATTGAACATTGCCCTGAATGGAGCATAAACCCCCCTGTATTCCGGTAAAGATCCAGGATGTATATTGTATATACCTAAACTGGGAATATCTATAATATTTTTCTTAAATATAAAATCATTCCGAATTGATAAA
>Ga0075120_10001771_pt1 | contig 16525 bp, 15 predicted proteins | sample AntAceMetag02UKL_FD_69792 | JGI IMG/M metagenome (GOLD analysis project Ga0075120, IMG submission 69792) | Saline lake microbial communities from Ace Lake, Antarctica - Antarctic Ace Lake Metagenome 02UKL | ecosystem: Environmental > Aquatic > Non-marine Saline and Alkaline > Saline | place... | reverse complement strand
AATCGTATATTCGAGATCACTTCGAGAACCATCCTCGCCGCCGAACTCAACCGCTGCGACTCCCTGTTCACGAGCATAACTAATCGTCTCGCACATCATGCGGATATTAGCTTCACGGAAGAATTCTACCGGGAGATCAAGCCACTGTTTAATATCTTTTCCTTCACGCCTGATCAGGGCTTTTCCAATTTTGTATTTCAGGTGTAGATCAGAACCGGATGTAAAAATGAAAAATGTAACCTCATTGACATCAACCCCTATTTCTTTAAGGGTTTTTATGGTGATATCGATATCGCTCTTGGTGGAGCGGCACATCACCAGCAGTTCGACATCTTCCCTGAGTTCACCTTTTCGTTTCCCCTGTACTATCAACTGCAATGCATGACGATCAGATAATGCCGCAAAAGGAAATCCAAGGTCCATGATATGGACGCCCATATCCGACATTGTCTTCGCCAGTTCATATTTCTGTCCGGGAGAAAGTGCAACTCCTGGCATCTGCTCTCCATCACGAAGAGTAGAATCGTAAATTTTAATCTTCTCCGGTGGCGGAAAATTCAGATGACTTGTGTATTCCGTAGGTTCGTGGATCAGCTCGTTTAGCGGTTCACGCAATTCCATTATGATGCCCCTTTGAAGTAAACAATTAGTTTACTGAACGAAGATAATCTTCGCTGATACTTTGTCTTTTACAATACCTTGCGCCATTTCAGCTTCCACGAATAAAGAATATTACCTGAATGGACGCAATTTTGATTGTATCTATCAATTTTAAAATCCATCTTGACGATATGGATTTATTTTCCTTTAAACTCTGCCTTGCGTTTTTCGATGAAAGCTGAAGTTCCTTCCTTGAAATCATCGGTTGTGCAGGCAAGTCCGAAAAGATCAGCTTCTATTCTTTGACCTTCATCAAGCGAACAACTTGCTCCACGTCGAGCGGCTTCAAGGGCAAACCGAACTACAACAGGTCCGTGAGACAGGATAACACTTAATTTTTTCTTAACCTCAGCAAGAAAGCCTTCGACATCCATCGTCTTGCGACCTTTTTCATTCAGAACCGGTTCTCCGTTGTCATCGACAACCCAGCTATCGAATACTGCATTCACCAGACCGAGTTCATAAGCTCTTTGAGCTGAAATTATTTCTCCGGATATCAGCAACTCCAGTGCCAGTCCCATTCCAATCAGGCGGGGTAATCTTTGAGTACCTCCGTAACCTGGAATAATACCTAAGCCGACTTCAGGTTGTCCGAATTTAGCAGAAGTATGCGCGTACCTGATATGGCATGCCATTGCAAGTTCACATCCACCACCGAGAGCAAATCCGTTAATTGCTGCAATAACAGGTTTTTTCAACATTGAGATTGCATTGAAAATCCGTTGACCACGAACGGCAAAATCTTTTCCTTCGATTGGACCATTGGTAGCGAGTTCTTTTATATCCGCACCCGCAACGAAAGACCGGTTGCCTTCGCCGGTGATTATCACTGCATGAACATCATCATCAAAACCAGCGCTACGAATTGCAGAATAAAGCTCGTTTACAGTTTCTGCGTTCAGAGCATTTAACGCTTTCGGACGATTGATCTTTATGGTCGCAATATTGTCTGCTACTTCGTATAACAAATTATTGAAATCCATAATCTCCCCTTTAAAATATCAGGAAATAAGGATGCCAGGAGTTTTGATTTCATCATCCCAATCCTTAGCATCCTTACATCCTGTGAAATGTTGTTACTTAGATATTCATGATCTTTTTGGCGCTGCTGCCAATTTCACCCTTCTGACAAAGCTTGGTGGTCATGAAGCCGCCCGAATGTTTCGCCTGGATTTCCAATGCCTGTGACAGAGGAACACCGCATGACGCCTGGATACAATCCATGATTGCTTTCCGTGCCGGTTCCATGGCAGGTTTATCAGACAGCCCAGGAACGTCTCTCGGAATATCAAGAGCATCCGTTGCAACAGTTTTCTTCTCAATCCCGTGATCATCTCCTTTGACAATCGCCCAGGCTTTCTTCAATGCATCATCCAGAGGACCCGCGAAATCGATCAGCCAGCCAGTCGCATTATTTGCCCTGATAAATTTTCCGTCAAGCAGCATTTCAGCTACTTTCTGCCATTGATCAGGGTTCGCCTTACGAAATGCCCAGTGACAACCTTCCATACCCGGAATTACCGGTAATGTCACTTCCGGCAGCCCAACTTGAGCGCCGTCAATTGACACCAGGTAATGACAATGCATCAACAGTTCAAGCATACCACCGAGACAGCGCTTTCCAGCTATAAAACCAACTGAAACTTCGAAATCATCATATAAACGTCTGGCAGTTTCCGACCATGCTTTTGATACACGGATACCTTCATCTGCATTATCCAAAGCAGGATAGAATTCGCTGGTGTCCGCACCCACCATCTGGGTTGACATGTGGAAATCGCCTGTAACAATAACTTTGTCGATTCCTTCAGCTTTCAGCCAATCCATTGCCCTGTTAAGCTCATCAATAACATCCCAATTCAGCGATTCACGGCTGATAGTTATTACTCCAACACCTTCGTCATGTTCAGCATTAACATAAAGCTGCTGCCACTCATGGTTGTCCATATTCTCAAATACTTCGGGATACCAGCAACTTCCGGCAGCCTCGGGATGCAACTTGTGATAAGCTTCCACCCGGCTGATCACATCATCAGCTCCAGTGCCGCGAATCATCGCCAGAATACCGTTGGTAAATTGAGCACACAGTTCGCCGATAGCATTCATGTGGGATAGATGCGCCCGATCTTCATGCAGCATCAGGCTTGTCATCTGGTATAATGGTCCGAGGATCCAGTTCTTGAATTCCTCGTCATCACTCATTTTCCAATCAATAACCGGTCTGTTGCTTGAATACCAGCTCTCACCGCTTTCCTTACGTCTCATCAGTTCAGGCGTCGGACTGAATACTTCACCATAAGTCTCAGTCAGATGATGCAAGCATGACCATGTGAGGAAACTTGCGCCGGGTCCGATTGCGTCATGCGCCCGTACCGGGTTTGGTCCCACCAGTCGCCTTATAAATTTGTCAATCTTCCAGAACGGCATATTGGTGGCATGATGATACCTGGTCGCTGTCAGTGTTATTCCACAGAACAAAACATCAAGAATAAATGACCAGTAATCACCAACCGTAATCGGCATCAATCCTATCGACCACAAGAGTTTGGTTATGTCGGACGGTTTTTCCTCAACAACCTCCCAGACCTTGTTGATCTGGTGTGGAAAAGAAGGATGCAGGACACCAACACCCAATACGGAATTTGGAAATCCTGATGTAACCGAACGCATCTCGATTCCCGGAAAACTTTTGCGCATCAGCTCATAGTGACTTAGCTTTATGTTCAATATTTCAGGTATTGCTTCCAGGAGGAAACGCGGTTTGAACTCGCCGAGCTTATCAGGCAAGGACTTACCGTCATAGTTCAACTTGACGATGTTTGCCATTATCTTGCCGGCTTTTTCCGGACCAAAACTGCCTTTTAAACCGGGATAATGTTGACCGAGTCCGTCCGGTGCATCGGGAAGATCAATTGTTACAATCGGAACATCGTAGTCAATCAGCCTTGCACCAAGTTGCATGGCTTTACCGGAACCAACTATTCCATTTCCGCCCGAAATTACTAATGATCCCCGGTCATTTGCCGGACCGAATACTTTATCGACCAGTTCGCTTGTATTGGCTGGCGAAGCTCCATTACGGAACATGTCAATAACCGAACCAAGACCGACCGTTTCAAGAGTGGTTTGTCGCATTGCTTTCATGATCAATTCCCTCCCTTGCTATCATTAACCTTGAATATTGCGCTAATTCCAACATCTCCGGCAGCGCAACCAAAAACCAGCACATATCCGCCACCCACCGAAACTGCTTTTTCCAGAGCTTCCACTGTCACACGTAACAGTGTCGGTCCCTGGGGATGCCCATAAACCAACGGGCAGCCGGTATCATTCATTTTGTGCCAGTCATAATCGAGCAGCTTTGAAAAAATTACATCATTTACTGCGAAAGGATTATGATCATATACAGCGACCATATCATCCATCGTCAGACCGGTTCTTTCAAGCAATCCCTTTACGGAAAATGAAACCGAGTCAGGCATAAAGCCAGCGCCAGTTCTATACTCTGCTGAAGCAATTAATTGAATACTGATTTCCGGATTCGGACTCAGTTCTTGTGCTTTTTCTTTATTAGTTATGAGAAGAGTGAACATCCCGTCTGAAGCGTGTGTCTGCCCACCTGCGGCGACACAGGTATCCAGTTGACGCTCGCCCTTAAATTGATCAACTGATGTATATCTTCGAATACCATAATCACCATCTACGATACCCATAGGCTGACCCCGGACATCCAGGATCTCAAGCGGGAAGAGTATTTTGTCCAGTAGTCCTTTGTCCTTGGCATCGAAATACTGCTGGTAACGGAGAAATGACACTTCAGCCACTTCACTAAAATCGAGCTTGTATTTCCTTGCGGCTCTCCCGGCACATGCGATCATAGAAGTTTCGCCCGTTGCCTGGTTAAATCCCTGCTGACCGCTTGCCGGATCATAACCGAAGTTATCCCAGATATCACTGATTACTTCAGTTCTTCTGTATGTTCCCTGGTTCGGGAAAACCCCCGCCGGAGAATTACTTGTTTTGTCAAATCCCAACGCTCCTACCACAGTATGAGAACCGCCCTGGATATGCGCAGAAGCTTTCATGATCATCTGCAATCCTGTAGCGCATGCCTGTTCCAGGTGAAATCCGGGAAGCCTGTGACCGAAACTGTGGGACAAATAAGGCGAGCCCCAGAATTTGTACAGCCAGGGAATGGTCGAGCCACTGATAAGATAATCCAGTTTACTTATGGGAATCCCTCTTTTCCCAAGTACGTATGCCATGGATTCAGCGGCAAATCGAGCAATATCCACTTCTGCCAGCGGGCTTGTATGCCACGCCGGGAACCAACTACCACCCCATGTACCGTACGGAATGTAGGCATCGGGGTAGTTCGGTGTTACTTCTTTCATATCTCTCCCTCAGGTTAAAAACCAATTAAGAATTATGAATTATGAATTATGAATTTTAAACCTTTTCTTATGTCTGTTCTTTTTGTCTTTGCACCTTTGCGACTTTGCGTCTTTGCGTGAAACCTGGTTTTTAGATTTGATTATTTCTCAGCTCCGAGTCGTTTTTTTACGTATGAAACCAATCCACCCAGCTCGATTATTTCCTGGATTCCTTCAGGGAATGGCGCCGCAATCCACTTACCCCCACGCGTCAAGTTCTCTATTTCGCCAGTCTCGAGATTTATATGCAGTTTGTCACCTTCTTCTGTGCCATGTACCGCTTCCGGACATTCAAGAATAGGCAAACCAATATTGATAGAATTACGATAGAATATCCTCGCAAATGATTCAGCAATAACGCAAGCCGCACCAGCCCCTTTGATAGCGATTGGCGCATTTTCTCGTGAACTTCCACAACCGAAATTCCGCCCTGCAACAATGAAATCACCCTGGTTCACTCTTTTTACGAAAGTATCATCCAAATCCTCGAGAGCGTGAGGCGCTAATTCTTCAGCAAGGAAACTTGTACAATACCGTGCAGGGATAATTACGTCTGTATCTACATTATTGCCGTATTTAAAAGCTGTGCCTTCCATTTATCTTTTACTCCTGGTTCTTTTCAAGGTTATTTCTGATTGAGCCTAATCCATTAAGGATAGTCTGAATTTTCTTTTCTGTAACTCCACTCATAGCAATGCTGTTCACTCCATTTGCAATTTCATCAAGTTTTTGCAGCAGTTTAATTCCTTTTTGCGTGATAATGATTCTATATGCTCTACGATCATCTTCACTTTGCTGACGGTGAAGCATATCCATTTGCTCCAGCTTGTCTATCTGGCGGGTGATAGTGGCATTATCGAGAAACAGTTTTTGTCCAAGAACTCTCTGGGTAATATCAGCATTCTCATTGAGTCCTTTCAGGACCAACCATTGAGTCGGTGTAACGTCATGGCATTTCAGTCCTTCTTCCAGGGCTATACGCATTGACCGAGCTGCAGTATTGACCAGGAAACCAAGGCTTTCGTGCAAACCATTGTTATTGTTTATACTCGACGAGTTATGCATCTCTCTTCTTTATTAATTCCTTATTCCCAACCTGAATGAACTCAAATTTTACAGGGATGTACAGGATATACTGCTTTTCCTTTGCTCTCTTTGCGTCTTTGCGTGAAATAAAATATCTGAGTAATTAAATCCTTATTCCTGATTTCTGAATTCAAATAAATCCTGTATATCCTGTACATCCTTGTAATTTTCATTTTGGAGAGACAATTTCTCCCGCAATCGCCGATGCTGCCGCTACAGCAGGACCGCTCAGGAAAACCTGGCTTGAAGGATGTCCATTCCGTCCCACAAAATTCCTGTTGGTGGTATATAAACCTACTTCATCCTCAGCTAAAACACCCATATGTCCGCCAATACATAAACCGCATGTCGAAGGTGCAATCGTAGCCCCGGCTGCAACGAATTCTCGTGCAAATCCGTTATCAATCAATTCAGCGTATATTTTATCGCTGGAAGGCATAATCACTACACGTACCAGAGGATGAATTTTCTTTCCTTTCAGGATCCGATACGCCATTTCGAAATCTTCGATACGTCCATTAGTGCAGGAGCCGATAGCCACCTGGTCGATTCTTGTTCCGGCTACTTCATCTACATCAACTGCATTAGATGGCAGGTATGGTTTTGCCACCTGTGGTTTTAATTCGGAAACATCAATTTCGATTATTTTCTCGTATTCAGCATCAGGATCAGCTTCAATCGGTTGGGCATCTTTTACTCCTACCTGATCCATGAAAGCAAGGGTTGTATCGTCCGCAGGAATAACTCCCGATTTCGCGCCAGCCTCAACTGCCATGTTTGCAATCGTAAAACGACCGTCCATTGACATATTTTCTATAGTGCTGCCGTGAAACTCAAGAATTTTGTAAATCGCTCCCTCAACACCTAACTGTGAGATGATGTATAAAATTACATCCTTGGCGCCTACCCATTCCTGTAAATCACCAGTGATCTCAACCCTTATCGTCGAAGGAACACGAAACCAAAGTTCTCCGATTGCCCATGCCGCCGCCATATCAGTACTGCCTATCCCTGAAGCCACGGCTCCCACGGCTCCATAGGTACAAGTGTGGCTGTCAGCACCAACAATCAGGTCGCCGGGTTTCGCCAGTCCGTTCTCAGGCAGAACTGTATGGCAGATACCGGACCTTCCAACTTCGAAGTAATTTTTCACTCCCTGCTGCTGCCCGAATTCGCGCATGTTCTTTGAAAGTTGAGCTGCTTTTATATCTTTTGCGGGAACAAAGTGGTCATTTACCAGGACAAGTTGGTCGGGGTTGTGAACCTTCTCAACGCCCATCTCTTCAAATACTTTTATGGAAAGTGAACAGGTAACGTCAGTCCCCAGGATTCGGTCAAGTTTAGCAAAAATCAGATCGCCCGGTTTGACGCTTTCTTTTCCGGAATGTGCAGCAAATATTTTTTCAGCTATGGTCATCGCCATTTGTTACTCTTTTTTTGACATGATTTACATGATTAACAAGATTATTTATCAATAAAAATTATTCAAAAAGATACTTACATACAGTATCCCCGGTTCCTGAAGTACCCAGCCTGCCGCCCAAATCGCGAGTGACATTCCCTTCCCTGTATGCTCTCATCACAGCCTTCTCAATCTTATCTTCCCATTCGGGATAACCGATATGTGTCAGCATAATTCCGACTGTGAGAAGTGCAGCTATCGGATTAGCAATATCTGTCCCGGCATATTTTGGCGCTGATCCATGAACCGGTTCAAATAGTGATGTTTTTCCCGGGTGGATATTCCCTGAACCCGCTAATCCCATTCCTCCACAGAGTTGAGCACCCATGTCTGTCACAATATCACCGAACATATTGTTGGTGACTATCACGTCAAACTGCTCGGGTCGTTTCACCATCTGCATTAAAAGTGCGTCTATGTACCAGTGGTTTGCTTCGATATCCGGGTATTCTTCGGCTACCTCATAAAATGTGCGCTGCCAGAGATCTCCTTCAAATCGTAATGCATTGGATTTATCCGACATGGTAACTGTTGGAAGATTGAACTGTTTGGCGTACTCAAAAGCGTGACGGATAATCCGTTCCACTCCCTTCCGAGTATTAACTGAGGTCTGGGTTGCTACTTCGTCTGGAGTTCCCTTTTTGAGGATACCACCATTCCCGGCATATGCTCCCTCGGTGTTCTCCCTGAAAACCATGAAATTGACATCTTCTGGAGTTCTATCTTTCAGGGGACAGAGTGATTCATCAAGCAAACGAACAGGTCTCTGGTTTACATAGAGGTCAAGTTTGAAACGGCAGCCGAGGAGAATATCGGCGGCATGTTTCATATCCGGGACACGGGGATCGCCAACCGCACCGATATATATGGCGTCGTAATTATCACGGAAATTTTCTATCTCTTCGTCAGGCAGAGTAATACCGGTCGCAAGGTATTTATCAGCTCCGTAATCGAACTCATCCCACTCGAGAGGAACACCCGAATCACGAATTAATTTCATAACTTTTAACGCTTCAACCGTAACGTCAACACCGATGCCGTCACCGGGAATCACTGCGATCTTTGACATGAAGAACCTTCCGGATTTGAATTTCTCAATAAATGCTATTTAACTTCGAATGGGAACTGATGGCCGGACAATTAGAGGTTTAGCTCCAGATTATCAACAACATAAATAAGAAATTTAGAATGCCTGTTTCTAAACCTGATGTCTCTAATACCGTTGCGCATGCAAAAATTTCACATGCAACTAATTTGATGATTAATTATAATTCAAACAGAGCTGAAAGTCAAGAATAAGTTGCATGTGAAATTATTTCTTGTGCAAGCATTATCCGAGAGATGACGCACATAGTATTTGTTCATCTATGTCTTTGTATCTCTGCATACTTGCGTCTTTTAAAGAATAGTATAGTCTCGAGAATTAAGCATAAAAGACTCGATTTTCTTATGAAAAGGTGCTCAAAGAGTACCTGAAAGATAGCGGCAATTAAGAAATCTACCTGAAGGTAAAGAATGAAACTCGTGATGATTGGTTGTTTTTTTGTAAATATGCATAATGCATAGAAAATTGATTATCTTCCTTGGATAAAATTACAATATTTTGGAGTGTAGATGTCCCTACCGCAGTTTGATTTGTTAGTTCCGGACAGCATCGAAAAAGCCTGTGACCTGCTGATTGAAAATGCCGACAATGGCGTGAGAATCATTGCAGGGGGAACAGATATTTTAGTTGACCTTCAGCGCCCACTCGTTCAAGAAAAGGTTGATGAATGCGGTGGATGCAGTGATGATCCGGAGTGTCAGGCATTCTCCACTATCCCAATGGAATATTGGGATAAAGGCGAAGCTCCGACCTGGCAAAAGGATGCTCCCTCGATTTTGATTTCTCTTCACAAGCTTGAGACGTTAAAAAGAATTGACCTTCAACCTGACAACAGATTGACAGTTGGCGCATTGGTAACTGCGCGAGAGATTCAACATTTTGAACCGCTTCGTCAAGTCTGGAGCGCACTGGCGGAAGGTGCGGATTCAGTTGGGAGCCCGCTGGTTCGTGCACGTGGGACAATTGGTGGCAACATCTGTAATGCGAGACCGGCGGCTGATATGCTGATTCCAACGGTTGGGTTAAATGGTTATTTAACCTTACAGAGCACTAATGGAACAAGAATTGTGGCGGTTGATCAATTCATTACTGCACCTGGAAAAACAGTAATCCAGCCTGGTGAAATCCTTACATCAATTAATTTCACACCGCCTTCGGTCAATTTCGGTAGTTCATATTATAAATTAGCCCAGAGGAAGGCACTCGATATTTCCGTTGTGGGAGTTGCTGCAATGGTTGCTTTGGATGAAACAGGAGAGAAGATTCTTGATGTGCGTGTTGCATTAGGAGCTGTCGGACCTGTTCCTATCCTCGCTGAAAGTGTAAAAGACATAATGATCGGTAAAGAACCTACAGATGAATTATTAGACCTGGCAGCAAAAGCGGCAATGAACGATGCGCGACCTATTGACGATCACCGTGGTTCAGCCTGGTACAGGTTGGAAACGGTAGAAATCCTCACCAGACGGATGCTCAAGAAAGCGATTGTCAGGGCGCGGGTATCAATCAGCAAAAACGGAGGTGAATCATGAAAAAGCTCATGACACTGACCGTCAACGGGATCAAACATGAAGTTGCAGTGGAACCGAGACGCACACTTCTTGAATTGATACGCGAAGACCTTGGATTGACTGGGACTAAAAAAGGCTGCGGAATCGGCGATTGCGGCGCATGCACAGTACTCGTCGATGAAGTTCCGACCTTCAGTTGCCTGATGCTGGCATTGCAGGCTGATGGATGCAAGGTAGAAACTATTGAGGGACTTACTGAGAATGGTGAACTTAGCAAACTGCAGGAAGCGTTCGTCAAGCATGGCGCTATCCAATGCGGATATTGTACACCGGGAATGATAATGACTTCAACAGAATTACTCAGACATAATCCCAATCCGACAGAACATGAGATTCGCCATGCGATTTCAGGTAACTTGTGCCGATGCACCGGGTATCAGAAAATCGTGGAAGCGGTTACAGCATGCGGCTCGGAGACTGAAACCGGGGAGGAAAAATCATGAGCGATTATCGAATTCTGAACACTCGCGCCCCCCGTGTGGATGCAATTGATAAAGTGACCGGAAAAGCACAATACACTGATGATTTGAAAAAACCGGGAATGCTATATGCCGCTATCCTCCATAGCCCACTGGCACATGCGAAAATACTGAATATTGATACTTCTCTTGCTGAAAAACTTCCCGGCGTTCGTTCTGTAGTAACATATAAAGACGCGGGAACTATTCCTTATGGAGTGAGTCCTGCACGATATGATGAGACTATTTTCTGTCATGACAGGGTGCGTTATATCGGGGATGAAATTGCCGCGGTTGCTGCGATTGACCATGATACTGCAATTGAAGCAATTCGTTTGATCAAGGTCGATTTTGAACCATTACCGATTGTGCTTGACGGTATCGAAGCCATGAAAGACGGGCAGCCGCAACTGCATGAAAAATATAATAATAATATTTGTGCCAAAGTTAACTGGAATTTCGGCGATGTCAACCAGGGACGAAGGGAATCACATGTTATCCGCACAGATCGTCTTAGCAGTAAAATGCAGGACGGCGCTTTTTTAGAGCCGCAGAGCATACTGGCAGAAGTAGATTCTCATGGCAACCTGACCATGTGGAGTTCAACACAGGCGCCCCATTACATCCAACGAACCCTGGCGATGGCGCTGAAGATTCCGCTTCACAAGGTAAGGGTGATAAAACCTGCGGTTGGCGGTGGATTCGGACCTAAAGCGTCATGTTCAACAGCCGAGCTTGCTGTCTGTCTGTTGGCAATGAAGACGGGCAAACCGGTAAAAATGACATTTGATCGTGAGCAGGTCTTCCTCCATTCGCGCGCTCGGCATCAATTCTTCCATACCATGACAACCGGGGTGGGAAAAGATGGCACTCTTGCATTTCTCGAACACCACTGCGTACTCGATGGTGGCGCCTATGCCAGTTTCGGTATTGCCACCGTCTATTATGCCGGTTCATTGCTTGGCGGTCCTTACCGTTTGAAAAATATGAAATATGACGGATACCGTGTTGTTACCAACAAGCCGGTCTGTGGAGCGCAGCGGGGGCATGGCGCTGTGATTGCAAGGGCGCTCTTCGAGGTACAGCTTGATCGAATCGCCGAAGAATTAGGGATGGATCCTATCGAAATCCGTTTGAAAAACGTAATGGAAGCAGGTGAAACTACCTGCAATGAACTGTTCGTCAGCAGTTTTGGTATGAAAGAGGCGCTCGAAGCGGTACGTGATTCAGCCGCCTGGAAGACAAAACGCGCCCAGGCAGGCAAAACACGCAGAACCGGAAAAGGGATTGGAGCTGCCTGCGGATTTTTCGTTTCGGGAGCAGGATATTCCATTTACCGTTCAAAAACATATCATGCGACCGTGGTCATTCAGCTTGACGAAACCGGCGGCGGAGTTACTGTCAATTCCGGGGCGGCGGATATCGGGCAGGGTTCCGATACAGTCCTTGCCATGATCGCCGCAGAAGAGCTTGGACTCGAGCTTGATGATGTCCGGGTGCAATCCGGCGACTCCAAACTGAGTGTTGACCTTGGAGCATATTCCAGCCGGACCACACTTATGGCGGGTTGGGCATGTCGTGAAGCTGCACAGGACGTCAAAAGTCAGATACTGGCAGCAATCGGCGCTCTTCTCCATGTATCTCCTGAAACCCTTGATCTAAAAGAAGGGCACCTGGTGAGTTTGAACGGTGATCTTGATTTCTCAGAATTACGGAAAGAATATCTCTGGGAACATAAAGGATTTACAGACCTTCCCGATGACGACAAGTTGACATTTGCTGAAGCAAGCCGTATCGCATTCCTGGAATTAGGCTCAATAGTCGGAACCGGGAAATATAAACCACCACCATTAGGCGGATCGTTCAAGGGAGCAACTGTCGGAACTTCACCAGCCTTCGGATGCTCGGCACAAATCGCGGAGGTGACAGTTGACCTCGAGACCGGCGAAATCAATGCCGACCGTATCACCGGGGCGCATGACTGCGGATTCGCCATTAACCGTACCCAGGTAGAGGGTCAGATGCAAGGCTCGATGATGATGGGTATGGGCGAAGCATTAATGGAGCAGGTTATCTACGACGAAAAAGGCAAAATCCTGAACAAGAATCTCGCTGAATACAAAATTCCGACATCCCTGGATATGCCGCAACTGGATTCCATCATAATAGAATCCCACGAACCACATGGACCATACGGCGCAAAAGAGGTCGGAGAGGGTGCTATCATGCCCGTAATCCCCTCAATCCTCAATGCGATTTATGATGCAACTGGAGTACGGATCGAAGAACTGCCTGTTACACCGGAAAGGATCATGGAAGCCATCAGGAAAAAGAAACGACAGGATTTACAGGATTAACAAGATTCTTTTTTTGCGTTCTTTTTTGTTTTTGCACTTTTGCGTCTTTGCGTGAAAACCGGGATGCAGATGGCTATGATGCAATATAAAGCTGCTTGAGGTTACAAAGGGATTCTTCAGATAGTATGTATGAATGGAATTGCAGGAGTAATGATGATATACAATAAAACCTCTAATGCAGTAGAAATTCTTAAACAGCATATATCGCAAGACCCTGATCTTGCTATACTCGTAGAAGAAGAAAGAAAACGACTAAAGATTGCAGATAAGATTCGAGAGTCACGTCAGAGGATTGGTATTTCTCAGAAAGAAGTAGCAAAACGAACTGATACCACTTAGTCAGCAATTTCACACATGGAATGCTGTGATTATTAACTGTTTATAGTTCCAGTTTAGAGTTCAATCTTCAGATTGCATTTAACTCAAGCAACAAACTAAAGTTTGGACTCTATACTGGAGGCAAATCACCAAATCTTCTATTATATTCACCTAAATTATAGTGCATCCAACATCAGGGAGTAATCGAGATGACCATCCGGAAAAAAGCAGGGTATTTATGTTTTTGTCTTATCCTTGCCTTTACAGCTTATGGACAGGTAGAAGTAACAGTCGAGGGTATTTCCGACGGGTATAAAAATTCCCAGCAGCGTGACAGGGATGAGGCAATTCTTGATGCCAAGCTGAAAGCCATTGAACGCGCCGGGGTTTCAATCGAAGCTGTAACGGTGATGGAAAATTTCAAACTGAAAAGCGACTGGGTGGAGAGCAAGGCAAAAGCGGTTATTCTTCCCGGTTTCAATATTATAGATGTGGGATACGGCGCCGATGGTTTGTACCATGTCGTCTTATCAGGGAAAGTCAGCTCCAGCGGAGATACCGGAAACAGCGAAGGCGACAAGAAATTCCGCATGGCAAAAATCCTGCTCGAGGAAAGCGGTGACAGGTCACGCGCTATTTCGATGCTGCGTGAAGTAGTGGATGATTTTGGTGATTGCAGCGCGGCGGATGATGCGCTTTATCTACTGATTACTAATGAAACAAACCAGGAAGTTGCGAACGAGAGATTCCTGCATCTCAGGGCATATTATCCTGACAGCCCATTTATTTCGGCTGCGCAGGAATTAATCAATAATTGGAACGAGGAAATCCTGAAAAGACTCTTCAATTCAATGAAATTTGTGGAAATTCCAAGCGGATCATTCTTGATGGGCTCCCCTTCTAATGAATCTGGTCATGGCAGTGCTGAGGGACCTCAGCATCGTGTGCAAATCTCTTCTTTCAAGATGATGACAACAGAAGTGACACAGGCACCGTGGGAAGCGGTGATGGGCTCTAATCCGTCTAATTTCAAGGGTACTAATCTTCCAGTCGAAAAAGTATCCTGGAATGATGTGCAGGAATTTATTAAAAAATTGAACCGGATGGATCCCGGTAAAGAGTACCGTCTGCCGACAGAAGCAGAATGGGAATATGCTTGCAGAGCAGGCACGAAGACTAAATATTACAGTGGGAGCAGTGACTCCGATCTTGGAAGAGTCGCCTGGTACAATGAAAACAGCAGTAAAACTCATCCGGTTGGTCAGAAAGAACCGAACAGGTGGGGACTTTACGATATGCACGGTAACGTCTGGGAATGGTGTGAAGACTGGTACGACAGCAATTATTACAGTTCAAGTCCGTCAAGTAATCCTAAGGGACCAGGCAGTGGTACGTTTCGTGTGCTGCGTGGCGGCTCCTGGTACTTCAATCCAGGGCGCTGTCCTTCCGCCGATCGCAGCGGCGCCGCCCCGGATTTTCGTAACCACGATAACGGTTTTCGTGTTGTTTGTTCTTCGTCTAGTCCTTGATATTTGTTCTAGTTTCTGTTATTCTGTGTTCTGTTTTCTGTAGGGGGTTCGGGGACTTAGTGATGTAGATCGGATTCTTGATTCCGGGAAAATGCATATCTATAAACATAAATTTTTTATTTCAATAGTAAAAAAGTAACAATTAGTGCTTCCCTGGATAGGCTTCGCTTCACTACAGTTAAAAATCCAGGCTTCATCTTATATATCCAAAATTTCTTATCAGAACGCAAACCGCTTTACATTGTCATTTATTTGTGTTAAATTATTGTCATAATTTATGACATATTTTCGGAGATAAATATGAGCAATGCGAATTCATCAGCAGTTTCCAGCAGGTTGAATATACCTGTTAATTCCGAGACTCGCTCATACCTGGAGGAAGTAGCATCCAGGCGTGGTGTTAAGCTCGCCGAGATCGGACGGGAAGCTTTGGAAATGTTTATACGCAAGCAGAAACGTCAAGAAAGGCTGGAACGTTTATGCGAGACTGCTGAGAAATATCGGGCAATTATTGAGGATGTTGGTGATGAATGGCGTGTTACCGAATTAGACGGATTGACGAATGAGTAGAATCGAACGAGGAGATGTAGTAATCGTTAATCTCGAGCCGACCAGTGGAAGCGAAACAAGAGGAATATCCCGACCCTGCCTGGTAGTCTCGCCGGAAGAATTGAACAGGATTTTCCGAGGCGTAATAGTCTGTCCGATCACGGATGCAAAGCATTTGAAGAGATCCGAACTCGGTTTGACCTGGCTTCCTGAAGGTGAGGGTGGATTAAGCAAAGACAGCCTGGTAGTGGCATTCCAAATTCGGATGATTGACAAGAGAAGAATAACTCATAAGACAGGAATAATTGACGACAAATATCTTGAAGAAGTAGAAGAATCATTGAAAGCTGTTCTTGATATTAACTGAGATTTAATAAATATTTCACTAAAAATGACAAGATGAGTTGTTTGATTTTTTTTGCGTTTTTGCGTCTTTGCGCCTTTGCGCGAAATGGAGTAAGTGAAATGGCTGAACCACTGAAAGATCAATACCTCACTGAAACATCCCTGGATGAGTTTGCTGATACGCTGGTAGAATGTCACCCTGTTTTCGATAAAGAGCGATTTCTTGAGTTGGTATTCGACAGCAGTTGGAAAGAAAAAGAACTGATGAAGAGAATGCGTCATGTAACGGAATGCCTACATAAAACACTTCCCGAATCTTATAACAACGCACTTGATATCCTGATAGAAGCCGCACCGGATGTGAAGGGGATGGAAGCGATCTGTCTTCCCGATTATGTTGAACTTTACGGGCAGGATAATTTTGAGTTATCTCTTCCTGCATTAGAACATTTCACCAAATACTCCACCGCTGAATTTGCTGTGCGTCCCTTTATCGCACGTGAGCCGGAACGGGTAATGACGTTTATGAACTCCCTTGATTAGCGACATTTAGAATTCCTGTTTAACGACAATTATAATTCCCGTTTATAATGTGGAATTATTAGACTGTCCACGTACTCAACATAGGAGGACTTGGATGGTCACCGACAAA
>Ga0075120_10001768_pt1 | contig 16547 bp, 20 predicted proteins | sample AntAceMetag02UKL_FD_69792 | JGI IMG/M metagenome (GOLD analysis project Ga0075120, IMG submission 69792) | Saline lake microbial communities from Ace Lake, Antarctica - Antarctic Ace Lake Metagenome 02UKL | ecosystem: Environmental > Aquatic > Non-marine Saline and Alkaline > Saline | place... | reverse complement strand
ACAAAAGACGAGTTAGAAGCAAAAGCCAAAAAGAAAGCTTACTATCAAACTCCAGAAGTAAAAGCCAAACAGAAAGCTTACTATCAAACTCCAGAAGCAAAAGCCAAAAGGAAAGCTTACTATCAAACTCCAGAAGCAAAAGCTAAACAGAAAGCTTACCATCAAACTCCAGAAGCAAAAGCCAAAAGGAAAGCTTACAATCAAACTCCAGAAGTAAAAGCCAAACAGAAAGCTTACAATCAAACTCCAGAAGTAAAAGCCAAAAAGAAAGCTTACAATCAAACTCCAGAAGTAAAAGCCAAAAGGAAAGCTTACAATCAAACTCCAGAAGCAAAAGCCAAACAGAAAGCTTACTATCAAACTCCAGAAGCCAAAGCCAAACAGAAAGCTTACAATCAAACTCCAGAAGCAAAAGCCAAACAGAAAGCTTACAGGGAAACACCAGAAGCCAAAGCCAAAAAGAAAGCTTACTATCAAACACCAGAAGTAAAAGCCAAACAGAAAGCTTACAGGGAAACACCAGAAGCCAAAGCCAAACAGAAAGCTTACAGGGAAACTCCAGAAGCAAAAGCCAAACAGAAAGCTTACAATCAAACTCCAGAAGCAAAAGCCAAACAGAAAGCTTACTATCAAACTCCAGAAGCCAAAGCCAAACAGAAAGCTTACTATCAAGACAATAAAAAAGATATACTAAATAAATTACATAAGCGTAGAAATTCGCCTAAGCCTTAGTTTCCGTCGCGGTGTCGAGGGTATAATAAAATGAAGTTCGCAATAACCCATAACTATATAAACTATAACTCCATTATAACCCTATGAAATGCAAACATAAAAACACAAGAAAACTATTCTGGATGAACACAAACCCAAATAGATGGGAAAGAACCAATGTGAGTATCTGTTTAGATTGCGATTTAATCGTCGGTAAACAAGAAATTAAATTGGTTAAAGAATATGTTATTCCGACTTTGGAAGAAAGAACACATGATTCTTTAAACGACGACATCAATGTCGGAGATGAGAAATGAAAGAAAAGATTAATTATACTAAAAGATTAACATATACAATTATTTATTTAGGAATATTTGGTATGGGAGTTGTTGGTGGTATGATGTTACAACAAGCAATATTTCAATCTACATTAATGAAAGTTGCAGGAAATATGGATGGGGTAGAAATTGACATTAATTTTAATGAAACATTAATGATGGATGCAATGATGGATAATTTTGAAGAGAGGGGCTTATTTAATAAGAGTGATATAGTAAACGACGACATCAATGTCTATGACGGAGGAAGCGAATAATGGTACACATAACAAAAAAAGATTTAGATAAAGACAACTACTATAAAGATAGTGGAATAAACACAACTGAAGAAATAACCTGTGATGAAAATCTTGGTTATATTAAATTCAAAAAATCAGTTATAACAACTAAATCAATTATTTTAGGATTAGATTGTGGAATTGAAGCTGGTTATGGAATTGAAGCTGGTTATGGAATTGAAGCTGGTGATGGAATTGAAGCTGGTTGGGGAATTGAAGCTGGTGATGGAATTGAAGCTGGTTGGGGAATTAAAGCTGGTGATGGAATTGAAGCTGGTGATGGAATTGAAGCTGGTTGGGGAATTAAAGCTGGTTTATCAATAATTTGTAGAGGAATATTAAAATTTTCATATCAATTATTCGCAGGAACTTGCATTTGGAGAGAAATAACAGAAGAAGATTTAATTGTTGGATGTGGAAAGTCAGAAACAGATGGAAAGATTGTTTTAGGTAATTTAAAAGAGACTGGTAATGTTCCTGAAGAAATTGATAATATTAAAATCATTGATGGGAAGAAATATAAGTTGGTTGAGGACGCTTTGAATGTCTTAGACGAGGTAGAAGCATGAGAAATCAAATAATACAAGGAGATTGTTTAGATGTTATGAGAGAGATAGAGGATTCTAGTGTAGATTGTATTATCACAGACCCTCCATATTCAACTCCAACAATAACTTCCTTTGGTAGAAAAAAGGTATTAAACTTGGCAGACTTGTCAATTCAAGAAAGATTTTTCAGAGAGATTAAAAAAGAGATTGAAAGAATATTGAAACCAAATGGAAGATGTTTTATATTCTGTGATGATAAATATTATCCAATATTGTTTGCAGTTTTCTACGATTGGCAGAATAAAAATATGGTAGTTTGGGATAAGGGCAAGATTGGTATGGGTAATCCATTTAGAAAACAACATGAGTTAATATTTTATGCGAATAGAGAATCTTTTAAATATAATCGGACAGAGGGAATAACCCATTACCCAACAATATTAAAATATTCATCCGATAAAAATAAGGTACATGGGGCACAAAAACCATTAAGATTGATTGAGGATTTAATTAAGGGTTTTACTAATGAGAATGATTTGGTTTTGGATATGTTTTTGGGTTCTGGGACAACCGCGTTGGCTTGTAAGAATCTTAACAGAGACTTTATTGGAATAGAATTAAACCCAGAATATTGTGAAATAGCAAACAAGCGACTTGACGACGTCTTACATGAATTAGACGAGGTGAAAGGATGACAACTAAAGATTTTTGTCTGAAAGATTACTGGGGATATTTCAAAGACTTGAATAGCCAGAACAATATATTAGGTGTTGATTGTTTTAAGGATGCTTTAGGGCAATTTATTAAAGAGTTAAAGAAGAAAGCTACTATTCAAAAGATGTTAGATTTTGATAAGAATCTGATAAACAATGAGGATTATATGTCTGGGAAGAAAGAATTTGCATATTGTGGCGGATGTAATAGATTTGTAATTGAAGAGGGATGTACTTGCGGGATGATTCATATAGAAGAAATCGACAAACTATCTGGGTTCGCATTACATGCGGAACTGGAACAATGATTAAACAACTAGAACAGATATGCACATGGAAATAATCAGTAGAAGACAACAATCACCCAGAGGGCTATCTAAGCTATTGTAAACATCAATGTGATGGAAAGAATGAAGAGTGTGTTTATTATATTTCACAAACACCATTAAATAGTAATCTTTAAATAGTAGTAATCATTGTGTTTCCTATGAGAACCAAAGGAAGTAAAGCTAAATCTGGAAGATTAATTAAATGTCCAAAATGCAGATATGCGTGGAGAACAAAGCAGAAGGGGTATATTTGTTGCTCTAGGTGCAAAAGATATTTTGGGGGAACTAAGAAATGAGTAGAGAAACTAAATTAGATATAATAGAAATTGGAAGAGGCTACCTAGGTGTAGCCTTAATGTCATTTTTAGCATGGAGGGGCTTTATATCATTATGAGGAACTTCTTTTTATTTTTTAATCGTTGCCCAGAATGTCATAAGAAACTAAAATATTTCTGCATAGGAACATTAATTTGTTCATGCGGATTCAAATATGAATACAATGGATTATAAAAAAGGACAAGTCAAAAGCCATAAGGTGTTAGGAGTTTTCTTAATGTTAGTCTTATGCGTCGTTCTCGTGGTCGCATCTACGGTTTTTACTGATGTTTTGACTCCTACGGGAACTACTGAGAATAAATCTTTTATTGCTGAGTGGAATTTTACTGAGGCTAATTTGAAAAGTGTTAAGTGGGCTTTTAATGAGACGAATACTACTATTTATAATTCTTCATTATATGATGGAGTAGTTATAAATCTCCAAATGAACAACTACTCTTCACTAGGAGAGAATTCAACTTTAATTTATGATATTTCTGGTAATGGAAACAACGGAACAATGAATGAAAATGTCACATTTTCATCTGGAATTTATGGAAGCGGAGCATATTATATTGAAAAAGAAAAAGAAAATAGTAGAATTACAGTGGCTGACTCTAATAGCTTGGATATAACTGGAAATTTAACAGTATCTATGTGGGTTAATTTAAATGCAATTCAAGGTTCAGACACAACATTATTATCAAAATATGAAGGTGGATATATTTATAGAGATAATTATGGAATAAGGACTTATGACGATGCTGTTTATTTTGAGGTTGGAAATGGGACTGGTGATGATAAAGCTTATGCTAATTTTGATGGTTTTTTAACTGAGAATGAATGGGTTCATATTGTTGGAACTTATAATGGTTCTTTAGTTTCATTATATAGAGATGGGGTATTAAAAGATACAACTCCATTTTCAAATCCATTAGATGCAACAAACGAACCATTAATAATTGGGTCAAATTCTAAATATGATAATAAATATAATGGTTCAATTGATAATGTTATAATTTGGAATAGGAGCTTGTCTATAGAGGAGATAAGTCAATTATACAATGATTCAGTCTATAAATATGATAATAATGATTGGGTTTTTTACGCAAATGAATCAATGAATACAAACACTACAGGAATTTCCTATGATTATTATTTATGTTCCTCCAATTCTTCAGACAGTGAAAACTGCACAACTACAAAAACAATTACAAGAATTCCAGAAAGTGAAACAATAACTGGGAATTTTACAAACCTACATAAAACATTGCCAAATAATAATCCAATAGGAGTTTCAATAACTTCATGCGGACTTGGTAATTCATCGAACGCAGATTCAAGATACACATGCTTCTTGGACACGGGTGAGGTTAATTATCTTCCAAGCTATCATCTTTCTCCGATGTATAATAGAACATGGTATAATTCAACTTTATTAGATTTAAGAACGGGTTGGATTAGAAATAATATCGGGGAGGTTGGAGATATTTATTCAAATACGACAGACGAATCTGGAGTTAATTACACAGGTGGAAATAATTATGACTTAGCAGATACAGAAAATATAAAGTTAATGATGAAATTTGCATATGATAATAATATTAATGTGATGATGCAATTTAAAGAAATTCCATTATGGAATATAGACAATTCATCTGGATTGTGTAATGACCCAGTAGACGCAAATTGCGCATCAAACAACTGGACAAAAACTGCAAATATTTATTATGACAGAATACAAACAATAACAAATAATTTTGAATATATTGATAATCTTTACTTAGAATATCAAAACGAGCCTTATTACTCTTGGAAGGCAAAGAATTATACGGACAATATAAATAACTATATTTCTTATCTTCATGCACTAGATTCGAGAATAAAAATTGGAGGAGGAGGGTGTTGGGTTAATGCAAATATTTATGGAGCACAATATGTTCCATTTTGTGAATATACTTTAGCCAACATGACTGGAAACGATTTTATAACTTATCACGATTACCCGCCAGAATATTTTACAGAATCACAGGGAAGGTCTTTAAAGGGAAGTATTGATTATCTTAGAAGTATTTGTACTGGAGCTAATTGCTCAACGATAATAATGTCAGAGGGGAATGTTGCTATATCTAGTATTAAAAACAATACAGACGAATCGGAGTATGGTGCAAATTTAGCCTCGGCATTTATTGACATGATGAACTACAACGCAAGTTATGAATTAGGATATGCTTTTTATCAATTTGCAGAGGAATATAGATACAACAAAACAGAGTTCTACCCAGAATATCATCAAAAATTCGCAATGGTAACACCACCAGAATTATTAAGCTCGATAGACAAAGCATATTATATTCCATTTAATGTTTCAAAAGCCTTTAATACTTATCATGGTGCAGGTTCAACAGTCTACACCTCAACAAGTTCGTCTTCTGCGGTTAAGCCGCTTTCTACTATGAATGGAAGCAATCATTACATCACAGTTATCAATACAGATACAGAGGCCAGAAACATTAGTGTTGATACTGATGGAGCAGTAAATAACTTATTCAATCTAGAAACAGGGGAAGAATATGTTGGAGATATTGATGGAGTATTTACAGTTGGAGTTATGGACTCTTATGATATTCTATACCTAGGAGACAATACAAATATAACGATTGATATTGTAGCAATGGAAGATGGCACTTATATAGACAATGGGACAGTAGAAATCTCTATGTGGCTAAGGGCAATTAATGGATTAAAGAATGCAGCCATCTTTATTTATAATGAAACTGGCAATTTAGTTTATACTTTATTTGAAACATTCATTGGAAGCCCAACAGAATATTTATGGAATGTGACAACTAGTTTGGGAGAAGGAACTTATGATTGGTTCGTTAATGTTACAGATATGTCAGATGATACGGTAACTTCTCCATTCAGATCCTTTACAGTGGATGAAACAATACCTTCAATCGAATTAGTTTCTCCAACAACAAGTGCTGGACAAGTGTTGCAAACAAACGGTATTTATTTAAATATATCAAGTTCGGATTCGGAAAACCATTCAGTAGTTAATAATGTTGGTATGGCTTTATGGCAAAGGTATAATGATGATACTGCAACTGATTACTCAGGAAATAATAACGATGGAGTAGTAAACGGATCAACGTCAACAATAGATGGTAGACTAGGTAAGGCATATGCATTTGACGGAGTTGATGATGAAATATTAACAACGGATAGCGATAGCTTAGATATTACGGAGCAGATAACAATCTCAACATGGGTTAAGTTTGAAACCAATAATGCCTTTGAGAGAATAGTAGCTAAGTCACATACTTCCGCAGTTCAACCTTATAGTATGTATGCATTGACTAGAGTTGGTGGAACTTATCATCCTACAGAATTAGATGGTCAGATTAGGTTTGAACTTGGACAGGGAGGTACTCAGCACATAGTTCATACAACATCTATCCCAACAGAAGGGGAATGGATTCATATTGTTGGTACTTACAACGGAACTAATATGAGCTTATACTATAACGGAGTTTTAGAAACATCAGGACAAGGAATTTGGGATAGTGATTCATCAGCTTATGTTAGCATGTCAGGAGCAATAGACTCAAACGATATGCCTCTATCAATTGGTTCAGATGGTTTAGGCAATAATTACTTCAACGGTTCAATTGACGATGTTATAATTTATAATAGAGCCTTAACACAAAATGAAATCTCGGCTATGTATAGTGCAGGAGCAACTCAATATGATAACAATATTACTTATCCAGTAGGAGCTTTACCGTATGGAGAATACAATGTAACTTCTTATGCTCAGGATTGGGCTGGGAATATAAACGAAACTGAAAGTAGATTAATTAATTTAGCTTTCCCAGTTACATTAAATTCTCCTGCTAATAATACTTTAACAAGTTCACCAGTTACTTTTAATTGTTCGGCAGGAATTGGTGTAAGGAATATATCCTTATGGAATAATTTTAGTGGTACTTGGGGATTGAATGATACGATTAATATTAGCAGTACATATAACTATACTGGAAAATCATTTGATATTAGTGGTCAAATGAGTGCTGGAACAGGCATAACTTACGATGGTAGTGATTTTTGGATTGTAGATTTTAATTCAGATACCGTATACAAATATAATTCAGCTGGAACTTATACTGGGACGTCGTTTAGTGTAGCTACCCAGATGGATAATCCGCAGGGCATAACTCATGATGGTAGTGATTTTTGGATTGTAGATAATAACAATGCTGCCGTATACAAATATAATTCAGTTGGAACTTATACTGGAACATCATTTAGTGTAGCTGGTGAAACATCATTTGCTCTTGGTATAACTCATGATGGTAGTAACTTTTGGGTAACGTCTGCAAACCCAGATGCTGTATATAAATATAACTCAGTTGGAACTTATACTGGAACATCATTTAGTGTAGCTGGTGAAATAGCAACAGCTAGGGGAATAACTTACGATGGTAGTGATTTTTGGGTTGTAGATTCTTCGAGTGATGCTGTATATAAATATAACTCATCTGGAACTTATACTGGTGTATCATTTGATACATCTATAGAAACTACAAATCCTCAGGGGATGGCATGGGATGGTAGTAATCTCTTTCTAACTAGCGTGACAAATGTATATGAATATTCAAACTCAACAAATACAACTTTCACACAAACAATTTCAGATAATGAATTATTAATTGGTATATGGAATTGTCAAGCATGTGATGAAGATAACGCTTGCTCTTTCGCAACAGAAAACTTTACACTAAGAGTGGATGACTCTAAGCCAACAATAGTTGTTGAAAATCCTAATGGAACTTTGAATTATAATTATGTAGGAAATAATGAAACATTTAATGTTACATTTACTGATACAAACTTATCTGAATGCTGGTGGAATTATAACGGAACAAATATTTCCATTGACGGATGCTTAACTGGAGTTAAAAATTCAACTCAATTTATATTAGAGTATGACAATTTGAATATGACAATTTATGCCAATGATAGTTTTGGTAATTTATTAAGTGTTTTACATAGTTGGGAATATAAAGTATTTAAAGTATCTGAAACATATTCTAACGAAACTAAATCAGGAGTAACGGAAGATTTCTTATTAAATTTAACTTTGGGAAATGGCTATGATATAGCAAGTGTAAGTTTAGTTTTCAATGGCACAGCACAATCGACAAGTATTACTTCTTCTGGGCAAGATAGAGTAGTTTCGGTAACAGATTTTGAAATTCCACAGTATGAAGCAAGCGCAAATATATCATTTTACTGGAATTTAATATTAGATGATTTAACAGAAATAAACACATCTGAAAATATAATATTTGTTGAAAATATACTATTAGATAATTGTTCATCGTATACGTATCGGTTATTTAATTTAAGTTTGTTCGATGAGGAAGCAAAAACTCCAATTTATGGAGATATAGAATTTAATTTTGACTTATTGAATACACCAGGATATGAGATAATCAATAGTATAAATATATCTTTAATAAATATAACGACAGCAGGTATTTGTTCTGATGTGAACTTATCACAAGATGGATTCTATAAGTCGGTAGAAATAAGATATTTATCTGATGGTTATGCACCAGAGTTATACCACATCCAAAGAGCAGAAATAGGTTCTGATAGTCAGTCAATAAGATTATTTGATTTAAATAATTCCCAATCTACGGAATTTAAGATAACATATCAAGATGATACGTTTAACTTTGTGGATGATGCTATAATTCAACTACAAAGAAAATATATATCAGAAGGAATATATGAAGTTGTTGAAGCACCTTTAACTTCCCGTGACGGTGTTACAGTTGTTCATATTGATTTGGATTCTATAAAATATAAAGCAACAGTGGTTAAGAATGGTGTGGTTTTAGACACGTTTGATAATTTAGTGTTTAACTGTGATAGTGAATTAACTGGAGAATGTACACAGAAATTATTGGGGGGTGTTAACCCACAGAACTCACAAGAGTTATCAAATTTAATTGATTTTTCTTATTCAGTATCGTCGGTGAATAATACAATAACTACAGCATTTACCGTACCTTCGGGGACACCCTCAACTATAAATATTTTACTAAAACAGGTTGATAGTTTTGAAACAGTAACATTATGTAACAGCACCATATCTTCTAGTGCTGGTTCAATAGATTGTGATTATAACGAAACAATCGGCGACAGTAGTGTTTACTTAACAGTTTCAAAGGATGGAGAAATATATGTTAACAAGGGATATTTTATTGCAGAGAATACAAACTTAGGTTTTGCCGGGAATAATTATTTAATTGTGTTGATTTTGCTTTTAACATTAGTAGGTATGGCGTTTGCAAGTCCTGAATGGATAGTTATAATAGGAATAGTTGCTCTTGTCGTCGCTGGTGGATTATGGTTAATAAACGGAATGAATTTAGTAATAGGTTTAGGTATGATGATATTTGCAATAATGGCTGCAGTAGTTTTAATTATGAAAATGACAAAACAGGAGGATCAATAATATGGCGAACGATAACATAAAAGATTTCACGATACAGTGGATATTCTTCGGATTACTATTCTTCTCTCTACTTTCTTTTGCAGTAATATTTGTAGCTAATAATAACGCCGATGCGTTTGGTACAAGCCAAAGTAAGTTCGATGCTTCCTCTTTACAATCAGAACTTATTTCTAAAGATAACGAAATAGACCCTCTATTGAATGTTACAGCAAATACTAACCCTGAAACAGGTGATTTAGGTAGTAGGGATTCCGTTGCAGTAGCGTATGGATTAAAAGGTACTTCTGTTGGTTTTATAGAATCTGCACAAATGTTTATGGGTTGGATATTTACGGGAGATGCGGGAGATGTAATCATATCAGTATTTATCGGTATAGGTTCAATAGGATTCCTATATTTTATATATAAATCGGTGAGACAGGGTGCATAGTATGGATAAGTTACAGACAATTACAAATTTTACTAATGGTACTGGAGCAATGCCTGTATTAAATTCAGTTGTAACTGCAGTACCTGGATTTTGGAGTATACTATTATTTTTTCTATGGATATTTGCAACTGCTGGTTCATATATGTTAATATTAAAAACAACAGGTAAGAAAAGGTTTTGGCACGTTTTAACTGCAATGTCGTTTATTATATTCTTAGCATCACTATTAGTTGTATCATTAAATAGTACCGCCATTGAACACCTTAGCCCATACTGGGTAGGTTTCTATATCATGATGATATTGTTATCATGGTTGGGTCTGTCTAACTACAAGTAACTACTAAACACCACCGTTACCACTATACTTTATAAATATAATAAATATTAATATATCATGATTTATTTATTGAGAAGGAGGTTTATTTAAAATGGCAAGTCAAGCAAATGTTGTTGGTGAAATGTCAGACACTGTACTAAAAGCCTTTATCTATGTATTAGTTATTGGTTCAATCGTAGGTACTACTGCCTTCACAGCAATCACGCTAGTTAATGTAACTGCATTAGCCACAACTTACGGAGCTGCTGTAACTACTTTCTTAGGATTCCTAGGAACAATAGCTACAATCGCTGCAATCGTATGGTTGGGTATGTGGATCAAGAAACTTTTCGATAAGAAAAGTGGTATTGGTGGCATGACAGCGTAATTACGTGATTAAATAGTCATTGGAGGACAGGAAACCTCTCTAACTCAACCTGTATAACTTCGGTAGAACATCGAAGGGTGGGTGGAAATCCCACATTTCTTCTTTACATAACCTTTAAATACTATTTATTATTTAATAAATCATGACAGAAGAAGTGATTAAGAAAGTAAAGAGTTTTTCTTTAAAAGTTACTAACACGGATAAGGTAGAAAAAATCGCCTATGAAAAGAAGAAAAAACAATCTGCAGTCGTCGATGAAATGATAGAGGAGTTTGAAGATGGGAATAACTGATAATATAGCTCCTGCAATAGATATGCTAAAACCAAGTTCAGAATTCTTAAAATATGCAATATGGTTATTGCCATTGGTTGCGATTGCTGTTGCTGTTTTTATTGGTTTATTAGTTAAGAAATATAATTCTAAGAAATTTCAATGGACACATAAATTAAAAGTGAGAAGAGTTTTAGAGGATGGTGTTACAATAACTTCAGAACCAATTATACATAAGATGCGAAGGTTTCAACTTATTAATGGAGCAGAAGTATTTGAATTAGAGAAAGCATTGCTCGGTAGTTATCTATTCCCTGAACTAGATAAATATTCTGGGGATAACGAGTTCTCAATAATTTTAGATAATAACAATAGAATCTATACAGCTAATAGAGTTACTTGGGAAAAAGATAAAGGATCAATGAATGTATCTGCAAAACATTCCGAGATTGATTTGGCCAGGAAGAGATTGAAAGAAGATTTTCAAAATATTAATAAAGTGACAAAAAGAATAGAGTGGGCAGAAATAGCAAAATGGGCAGTTATATTTATGGCATTAGTAGTAGTTATGGTTTTAGGTATTGTTGGTTTAAGTAAATGGGGAGAGGCACAAGATGCTAGAGCGAACGTAGCACAGGCAGATGTAGCTATGTCCGAAAATATGGTTAAGGTTATGGAAGTAATGAGTTCAACTGTGAATACTCAGAAGTTAGAAATAACGCCTATGTTGAAGAAATTATATGGTACGGAGAATCTTCAAGGAATAATAAACAATGACGATACATTGGGGAGCTAACAATGGGATTGAAAAACATTTTTAAATCAATAAAACCTAGCAAGGATAAATTATTACTTATGCAAGAACAATTCGACGAGGGAAGGATATTAAGAGTTGATGATGATGTAGACAATCAACAAATAATGAATGAAGCAGATTACAAAAAATCAATGGAGGATGAAAATGTTAGCGAATAAAACTGATATAAGAAGATTAATTATTAAATATTTATTTGCTATTAGTATTGTTTCATTAATAATAACGTTATTCACAAAAAATTTAGGTATGGGCGTTTTATCTATAATAGGCATTATATTTTGTGGTGCTTATTTGCTAGTTTCAAAGAAGGAAAAAAAGTTCTTTGATAAAGTGCAAAATATGTTTTAATATGGGAAAATTTTTAAAAAGATTAAAGGGATTACAGAACGGAGCTAACGTAGTTGGAGGTGTGGTCAACTCTAAGGTTAGTGATAGATTTAATAGAAATAATAACCCAAATAACCAAAGATATAATATAAATAAAAAAACAAATAGTGATTTTACGGGAGAAGAGGAGTTAGAAGAAGATAACTCTGAAGATGATAGATATGATGATTTTAATGACAAAGTATCAATACAACCTTCACAAAAACCAGAGAGTTTCCACCATTTCATATTAGAAAATCAATATAAGGATCTTGAAAGAAGTATTAGGGGATTTAAGGATGTTTTTGATAAAGATACACAATCTTGGCAACTTAAAAGAAAGGCGGAACATTGTTTTACTGACGAGGAGGCCGAAGATATTTTGAGAACCGCACAATCACACTTGGCAACTGATATTAAACTTGGTAGAATTAGTAAAGATACTTTTGGTGATTATATGGATGCTTTGTATAAACAATTAACATTAATTTTTGAAAGAATTGCAGAGTATAAATATGGTAGATACGGAAGTTTTGAAATCCAAGGTGCAATGAAATCACAAAACTTAAAAATATTCTTAGAGTTATGGACAAGGATACAAATGAATTATTCAAGAGCTATTGGAGCTGCAGAGAACATATCAACACATAATAGTGTTAAAGGGCAGGAAAGTTTACAATCTGGGGAGCGAGACTTAACTGATAAAAATGGGAGGGGTTACACCTGATGGCAGAAAACGAAGCTGATATAAGGGTGTTTAACCCTTCCAAAGAAATATCAAGGGAAATTACCTTAGAAATATTAATTCGTCATAGGGATGCTATGAAACAGGCGAGAACAGGCGATGACATTGGGGTTGAAGATAAATCCATAAATGCCCGGAGGATGAACCAAGTAAAGGCATTGAATTATATTATTGCAGCCCAAAGAGAAATGGTTACAGTTTCTAGGCCAATAATTTATTTTAGAAGTATGCAGAAGTGGAAGAAATCTCAGCGATCTGTTAAAGAGGGTGAAGAAACTAGCTTTGAAGAACACGAGAATGATTATAACAATATGCTAGATACATTGGAAACATTAAGGGCGTGTGAACAGGATATTATTGAAGCGGATAGAACAAAACAATTAGACGATGACTTTATATTAGAAAAACAGGATAGTCTTGGCGAAACTAAGTTTGAATTAACAGCCAACTTCTTTGATATGTTGGATGAGTTAGAAAATAGTTATGAAAAGATTTATTTGCTGATGCTAACTAATAAAATTGTAAGTGCAGGAATTGAAGAGGACGAAGAGTTGTCATACAAAGAAAAAGAAGCTGAAATGGTTAAGCGAGTAGAGGATGCGTAATGAGAAGCAATTATTTCAAGAAAACTGTATTTCCGCACAGATATTCTAAGTTATTTTATGATTATTGGATGTCATATACTGCCCTGTGGAGTGCAATGATTAAAAGGTTGGAGGACGAGAAGGATGTTTTAGTTTTAGTCACAGGAGATACGGGAACAGGTAAATCTAATCTTGTTGGTAATATATGTTTTAAGTTTGCAGAGAAAACTGACAACTTTATTATGAATGACGGGAATAAAATGTTTATTGCAGAAGAAGATTTTATTATTGATCCAGATGAGTTTGCAGTTAAAATGATTACAAAGGCAGGTAATGTTTTATGGATTGACGAAGCTCGTGACGGTGTTTCTCGTAGGAATTGGGCGAGTAATATTAATAAGACAATTATTTCTAGGAAGAATAAAAATCGTAAGTTAAGAAAGATTGTATTTCTTCTTTTGCCTTATGAAGCTGAAATAGATCCACAAATGGCCAAACACGCAACCCTTTGGATATGGGTTAAGAGTAGGGGGGTTTGTGAAGTTTATTGTAAGCGTAGTGGTGTTAAGGGTGGTAGCGGTTTGAATGTTCAGAGTATCTTAGATAGGGAAGCAAAATACTTTAAGGAGAATCCAAAAGCAACAGTTGTGTTTCCAACAATCCACCCAGAGTTTATTGGGCGGTTAAAGTTCGGTGCATTAACTGCAAACCTAGACAAGAGATATAGGGAGTTGGTTGAAATGAAAAAAGCAACTGGGGAACTTAGCGACGAGGAAAAGATTAAATATGGTATTGAAATTGTTAAAGAACCGAAGGTAGTTGTTCTTGAGGCAATACAAAAGATTAAGGATGGCGAAATTAAAGATAAGAAAACTTTATGGGAAGAAATGGATGTTGTTGACTTGGATGATGCAAAGAAAATAACTTTACTTAATTTTTATTTAAAGTTAGAGGGTTGGGATGGTTTCAATAAATTATTTGACCAAAAGAAGTTAAAACAGATTGAAGTTGATTGGTAGGGATGTTTAAATAATAGTAGTGGTTAGTTATTTTATGGCTACACAAGAACAACTTAGAAAAGAAATAAGAATGTTAAGAGAGCAGAAACATAACGCTCTTAAAAAGTTAAGAACTGTAGTAGAGAGTAAAAGAGATATGGCGGATATTGGGTTGAGGAGAAAAAGAGAACTTCTAATGTCAAAGAGAGAGAGGAAAAGGCTTATGCAAGAGTTAAAAGAACTGAATAATCCTAGATCTACATCATTTAAAAGAAATTTAAAGAGAGGATTAAGAATTGGTGGAAAGGCGAGTGGTAAGGGGTTGAAAAGATTATGGGATGCCATCCCAAGTGCATAATTAAACTTCCCCAGTATCTTTAATCATTTCGAACACACTTCTAGGATTAATTTTAGTGTATAACATAGTAGTATTGATACTACTATGCCCTAGTAAAATTTGTATCTTTTCGACAGGTACTTTCTCTACTTCATAAAGATAAGTTGCACGAGAGTGCCTTAGGGAGTGTATTTTTATGTGCTTATTCAATGCTTTTTCGCATTTTAGCTGCAATATGTTATATCTGAACCAATTATACTTACTCTTAACATATTCGTGTTTCCATTGTTCAATATCATAAGTCTTTAATTCTGGGTTATAATCTGAATCACCAAAATTAAATATCATACCTCCAACAGGTATTTTAAATTCATTAAGAACTTCTTCCATTTTTGCATACTTATATAGATCTTTCATTAAATTCTTTGGGATATTAACCGCCCGATCCTTAGAACCTTTACCCGATTTAATAACAGCAACTCCATAATTATCTTGGTTGCTTAACCAATCAACCCACTTGATATGATTCCATGAGAACTTAATAATTTCAGATATTCTTAATCCTGCACCCATATTAAATATACACCTAATACATAAATCATAAGGTTTTGGTGCGGCCTGGATTATCAACTTAACTTCTGCAGGAGAAAATACATCTGGGATTTTCATGGCCTGTTTCTTTATACTAGGTACAATGATGCTAAAATCTATGTCATTATCATAGCAGTATTTATTAATCATAACAATACAAGCTCTTTGATGTTGGTACTTCATGCCCCGCATTATTGATCTAAGCGAATCCCTTGACAGGACTTTATTGGATTTAAACATCTTTCTTAGGTACACAACCCTAGTACTTGTTGTTCCAATCGCATACTTTGGTAGCATCCATGAGGTTATGTTGGCCAAAAGTAGCGGGGTAAGTTCCAATTCATCCATGCAAAAACACATCAAACGAACTATTTAAACACTTCTATAATACATACATATTGTAGAATTACACCAAAGGTTTTTAGAATTGTAAAATGTAGTCACTAATGAGTTATAATATTAGCAATGTAATTTATGAGATACAGGCGCTGTACTACCCAAATTCGAGGGGTACAGGGGCTGTACCCAATAACAGCCTCGCAACCTAACTTTCATCCCTTGGTTCTTCCCTAGCTTCATCTATTAACTTTTGAACACTAGATTTTTTCATTAGTAATTTAAACTTTTGCTTCTTGTTCATCGCAGAAATCCTTTTCTTAACAATAGCATACACTTCCTTCTGCTCTGGATCTAATTCACCCAAGCTCTTTTGCTTCTTCTCTATCTCATCCATTCCCATTCACCGACGACAAATTAATTTCACCAACCTGATCTCTCACTTCATTCTCCCATGCTATGACTGCACCCTTCTCACAATAACATCGAGTGTCCTCTTTTTCCCACCCACAATTCTCTGCGATTTCCTCTTGAAAATTATTATAAGCATACAACTTAGCGACGAGGATGCAAACCATTATAAGAACAGCGACGGCAGTAAATG
>Ga0075120_10001767_pt1 | contig 16551 bp, 16 predicted proteins | sample AntAceMetag02UKL_FD_69792 | JGI IMG/M metagenome (GOLD analysis project Ga0075120, IMG submission 69792) | Saline lake microbial communities from Ace Lake, Antarctica - Antarctic Ace Lake Metagenome 02UKL | ecosystem: Environmental > Aquatic > Non-marine Saline and Alkaline > Saline | place... | reverse complement strand
TGCCCTTTTCAGACGGTGATGACGTTGCTCCACATCTCCGTTCTCGTTCCCTTTCCCAGCTTGCGTCTTCTGACCTTTCAATCCATAGTGCTTCAATAAACCCTTGTAACGTTGGGTAAATTCTTCCTTCTCATTTAAATTGTTCACCGCAGAAGACAAGCTATCCGTCTTGTGGATCTTCGGAACACCGCCTAACTTCCATAAAGCATTTTGCAACCCGGCACTCAAGCTTTCATAACTCTCTGAAAAACACACGTTTCCAGTTTCCCAATTCGAGTAGGTTAAGACAAAATGATACACCATATGATCAAATGGCTGCCTTTGAATCGTTATGCCAAGCTTACCCATCCGAGTATAATCCGACTCGCTAAGTACCCCAGGATGATGTTCCTGGGGGAAAAACACTTCCTTCCCAGGGCCTTCAAGTGCCCGCCATACCTTCACTCGGCGCTGTAATGTCCTTAATTGTCCATCAGCGAATCGTCCCGGGTATTCCTGCTGCAAAAAGTCAAAAAGGGTTTTCGCCTCCAATCTTGGAAATGGCTCCAGCTTTTCAAGGACTTCATCCCACACTTCCTCAAACGGATCTGTACGAGTCCGCCAGGTATGCTCCTTCTCCACTTCGCTGGGAAGCCTTCCCAACTTCAGGTACTTTCGAGCTGTTTTTCTATCCATCCCCGTTTGCAATGAAGCCATTTCCTTCGTCTTTCCCGTTCCTACCATTTTCATCATCCTCCTTACCTGCTTATCAGTAACCACTACTTCACCCCCCTCTTTCAAGATGGGTATAGCTTACCTCAATAACAGCTTTAGAAAAATATGGGTTCTTGTTAAACGGGGAATTCTAATTGTCGCTGATGGGGAATTCTAATTGTCGCTGATCACTTGACTTCAGATGCGTTTTTCTGAAGGGCCACCAGATAGTCGAAAGGATTTTATTGGGCCATGTTGCAGGTTTGAATAAGGCTCATGAACATGTCACCTACATCCGCCCCGTTCTGGGTTTTATAAAACAGAGAGTTTTTCCTGTGAATAATGGATTTTTTCAATGCACGTTCACAGATACTACTAATGTATTCACGAAAATATTTAACTAAAGATAAATCTAATTTACTATTAATACTTTTGTTTGTTTTTACAGTGATTCATATTTGTTACTCTTATGAATTACGTGTAACTCTTTGGGGTGTATCTCTAAGAGCTGAACAGCTAGAATTGATTCTTAACTCAAATCTTCCCTTGCAATCTTTTCTCAATTTTTTTTAATGATTTGAGTTATCAAGCTTAAAGGTGTTACAACGTGATCACAGGTATCCAAAACATTTTAAGCGTTAAGATCCAAAATCACTTCAAAAATCAAAGTAATCAAATTCCCATAAAATTACTTAGCGTAATAATAGTTACGTATAGGTCGAATTCGATTATTGATCAATGTCTTGATTCCATATATCTTCATAATGACATGTGTGAGTCACTTGAAATAATCATTGTTGATAACAGTCCATCTGATGATCCTATGTGTCAGAGACTAAAGACGAAATATAAAGACCTTAGAATATTAAAAAATTCATCGAACGGTGGGTATGGGCAGGGTAATAACATCGGAGCAAAATTAGCAAGAGGGAAGTACCTATTAATTTTAAATCCTGATACAGTTCTGGTTGAAAATATTTTTAAATTCAGTCTTTTACAATTTGAAGAAGATCGATATTTATCTATTTTTGGGATACAATTGGTATCTGCTGATTTGAAACCAAGTATTTCCTTTATTTACAGAAAAGAATTTGCCAATATTCTTAGTAATCCGTTAATTAAAATTTTTAATAAGTTTGATTATTTTTTAAGTGAAAGGATGGTTCCTTCGGGTGCTTGTATGTTTATTAGAAAGGAAACATTTTTTAAGGCGGGTATGTTTGATGAGAATATGTTTATGTATCTTGAGGAATCATATATTGCAAAATCTATAAAACTTGTTGATCATAGAAATAAAATCAAATATTTTTCTTGTAAAAAAATAATTCATCAAGAAGCCTCGTCAGCTTTTGATCTTAAGAAAATGAGTGCTATTATAAAATCACAAATATATTTTTTAAAAAAATTTAATTTTTCTAACGAGAAAAATTTTCGAAATCTCTTAATATATGTAAAAATTAAACTTTTTATTTATAAGCTTTTTTTAAACAAAAAAGCACATAGCTCAGCTAAACAAGAATTGGAGTTAATAAAAAAGGAATATTTTAATTTCAAAAATGTTTAGTAAAAGACTTACTTTTGGAGAGGAGTTATGCTGATCGCTTTTAGCGGAATAGACGGTGCCGGGAAATCAACACAATTGGAACTTCTGCAGAGTTATTTCTCTGGCATTCAACGTAAAACTGTCTACCTTTGGACTCGAGGTGGATACACACCCGGAATCAACTGGCTGAAAAATTTTAGTCGGCGATTATCTGGAAATAGACTACCCGCCTCCGGCCACAGCACTGAGAGAGAAGCGATCTTGGGTAAAGGGTGGGTGCAAAAAGCATGGCTGGTGGTCGCAATCATTGATCTAATGTGGATTTACGGTATAAAAATCCGACTATGGCTCATGCAAGGTAAAGTTGTCATTTGTGACCGTTATTTGTGGGATACTTTAATCGATTTTCAAATCATGTTTCCAGATAATACTACTGAAAAATGGAATCTGTGGAAGGCTCTCGTCTGGGTAACACCAAAACCGTCAATTCAATTCCTTCTGATGATGCCGCTGGAGGAGTCAGAACGGCGCTGTCAAATAAAGTATGAGCCCTTCCCGGATACACCAGGAAGGCGGGAACAGAGGTATATGCTGTATCAAGAACTTAGCAAATTGGGAGATTGGTACATTATTGATGCTTCTAAACCTGTTGATGATGTCTTCGCCTCAATTGTTACAGAAGTGTGTAAAAAGGAGGTTGGTTCGAAGTGATGGTTTATCATGAAAAATTATCGCCCGATGAAGAACTTCTCCTCCTCACTGTCAAAGATGGACGGTCGAGCACGGAATTTTCACGCATTCGTGCGTTGTATAGGCAGGTTGGCGATGAGGCCTTGTTCCAATCCGCAACTGATAATAAAGTGGTACCGATGGTGGCACATGGATTAATGGATGCATTTCCCGAAGGAGATATCCCTTCTCAATGGGTTGCGAGTCATCAACAGGCGCTGGAAAAAGTCGACGGGTTTTTCATAGAATTAGACAGGTTGGCTTTGGTGTTAGCACGCCATGGTGTACCCGTAGTTGTGATTGAGAACGGGGGCATTGCCCGTGATGTATATCCTTGTCACGGCTGTTTCGCTTCAAGTGATATCGAGATTCTTGTCGATAAGCAACAACTCCCGGTTATCGATAGCGTACTTGATGCCGAAGGGTATGATCCGCATTCCAGAGAGCGTTGCGCATCAGAGGACTCGCAGCAATGGGATCGTGAAACCAAGGGATGGGATAATTATTGCAAAACATTGGCTGGAAATGTTATATTTTGGTTGAATATCCAGTGGCTACCTGTGTTACGCCGTTGGTTACCGATGGAGAAGGGGCTCACTGCCGCGGCATTAATATCAAGATCTATACCGGTAAGTGACACGACATCGAGCGTTCGTATTTTGTCTCCCGAAGATAATTTGTTGCTTTGTGCATTACATATTGCCAGCCACTCATACGTCCGAGGTATTGGACTCCGTCTACAACTTGACATTGATCGTCTGGTACGCAGAGTACCTATAGACTGGGATCTCTTTTTGGGCCGTGTTCAGAGGCATCAGGCGACGGCGTTGGTCTTCCCATCATTGGCTATTCCTCAAGGAATATTTGGAACACCCGTTCCTGAGTGGGTTGTCCAGGCACTGGTTTCTTCTGAGTCCAGACGGAGACGAATTCTAAAAATGATTGCGCGAGCCAGTGTTTTTAATCGCCGCGCGCACAAATTTCGCCCGGTACAACTTGTTGCGCTTGAGTGGGCTTTGTCGGATGAGGGGGTAATCGGCGGCTTTCGTCGTATATTTTTCCCTTCGTTATCATGGATTCATGAGGGATACAGCCATCGTCGTAATAGAATGGCTGCATTTTATTACTTTGATCGTCTGGTGCGTCTTTCTCAACGCAGGTATACATAGTTGAAAATAGTAACCCAGTTGTTTATTTTGAGTGTTAAGTGAAAATCCAGCAGCTTTTGCAACGTGAACCGTTCGGCGAGATTCTCGAAAAGACGCTGTCGAAATTCCTGTCGTCCCGGTTTGGGAGGCCATACCGAGTCAGATGGCATCGACGCAGTGCTTTTGACGCTTTGCGTCTTTCGCGTGCTGCTGACTTTGAAACATGGTACTGCAATCCTTTCTTGAATGCCATTTTTTCGGCGAAAGTTGATCGGGCGGTTTTAGACCTTGTGCGAGAGAATTATATTCAAACGCCCTTTCGTTATCGGCGTTATCTACAGCAACTGTATGTTACCCTGGCCACGCGGCGTGCGACTGCCCCCCTTCTGTCCACGCATGCTTTGGACATCACCCCACGATTGAATGGGCAAGATAATATGCTCATTTTAGGTGGAAACAATCGTATCAGGCTAATAGATTTAAAGAAGATGCGAACATGGGATATTCTGAAGGACGGGTTTGATCCGGCATGTATGCTATCGGAGCTGGCCGTACGTCGAACGCCTGGGGCCTGGCCTTTCGCGACTTTGCGGGCGGTGGCTGAAGATAATACGTGGTATGAGTCAGATTATATTCCAGCCATCAGTCTGAATCGATTGGACTGGAAACAGGATCGTACCGCGCTTTTGGCAAGCGCATTAAAGACGCTGGGGCAGTGGCTGGATCAAACGATAAAGACATCTACGAGCATGATTTACGCGAACCGTTTAGTGGAAGAAATCGGTCGCCTATCCCGAAAGGGTACACTTTTTGACATTGCCGATCAGGAGATGATACGCCAGTCGCTTGCAGCCGCATTAGAAGTCCTGTCGGTGGTCGGGTACGAGGAACTGCCTGTCGAGTTGGCCTACGGGCATGGTGACTTTCAAGATGGAAATATTCTGGTAGATGCAGACAGCCGGGTATGGATTGTGGATTGGGAGCATGCTTGCCTACGTCAGATTGCTTACGATTACATCGTGTTTTCACTCCAGTCTCGTTTCCCGAATGGCTTGGCCGGACGTATCCAGAAGGCGCTGCATAGTGGTGAATTCATCTTGCAGTCTCTTTCGGTTGTACACCCACACATACGTTCTTCGTTGATGGACACCAATCGTAGAAAAACAACACTCGTGCTGTTTTTGTTAGAAGATCTCTTGTGGCATATACAAGAGAATGCAAACCCGATGTTTCATTGTAAAAGCGGTACATGGTTGCTGTTACGCAATGAAATGTTGCCAGCGTTGCGATCAATTGCAGCCGCCTGATATATGTGCCGCATCATCAAGTTGATCAGATTGGAAGTAGCCCTATGCATATTCTTTTGAACGCCAGCAACCTGGGTGCTACTGGTCCTGAGGTTGTTGTCCGAAATTTAGTGCCTTTATTAGGACACTTGGCCCCCAACGACGTTTTTACACTTCTTTTGCCCTTCTCGATACAATCTGAAGAATGGGGACTGCCCAGCAATATGCAGGTTCAATACGTCAGTCGTTCTCGGATACAGGAATTGAGCCGTATGTGGGATATCTATATTGGCCTGGCGCGTATCTGCCGGTCGATTAAAGCTGATGTGTGTTTGACATTAGGTGATATGGGGCCAATTCATCTTCCCTCTTCACATGTGATATATTTTCATCAGCCTTATCTCGGTTATCCAGAACCTGACTTGAATGCAGTTCTGCCATGGTCAGAACGTCTAAAATTAAGTTTCCAACGGTGGCATTTTGGCCGTTCTGTTAAGAATGCTAAGGCAGTTATCGTGCAAACGCCTGTTATGGCTGATCGCCTGATAAGAGTGTTTGATGTGGATCGTCATAAGGTGCATGTCATGCGCCCGGCGCTACCAGCCCACCTTAAAGCAGCGCGGAATGGCCGGCATGGCGTATATTCACCCATGATGGCCTTTCCTTCCTGTATATGTTTGTTATTTCTGGCAACATACTATGCCCATAAAAACCATGCTATCTTGCCTTCTTTGATTAGTGAATTGCGTCAGCGAGATCTGTCGGATAAAGTGCATTTCTTTCTGACTCTCGATGGTAACCGGCGTCGCGCAGAAACTGACCTTTTGAGGAAACTGGAATCCGAGCAGGATATGGTGACCAACTTGGGACGTCTGCGACCGGAAGAAGCTGGGCTGGCTTTGCATACTGCCGATGCGCTCTTCATGCCCACGCTGGTGGAGACGTTCGGTCTTATCTATCTGGAAGCTATGGCTGCCCATAAACCTATTTTGACCTCTAACCGTGACTTTGCCAATTATCTGTGTGGTGATCTCGCGCTGTATTTTGATCCCTTAGATCCCGTGTCAATCGCCGATGCCATTGAACGGCTAATAGCGGAATTGCCAGAATTGCAAACTCGACTTAGCGCTGAAGCCGAAAAACAGATGTCTTCTGTTTCTCAGAGCCACACGGAAAATGCAGAAGCGGTTTTGCGCCTTATCCGACGATAAAATTGCACGATGCATGGAAATCTGCTCGGTTATCAATAGCTATTGTTGGAAGAAGATCAAGAATCGACTCGTTCTGAGAAGCGGTTCGCATAGTAACCTATCAGCATTAGAAAACTGCAAAATGGTTCTGAGCGAAAAATCGATTAATCGTAGAAGCTCGGCTTCAAGACGTGAAGCCTGGGTAGTTGCTCCATTCGCGGAATTTGATTGGTGGGCGAACAATAGGTTTTTGCACATTGCAAGATGTATCAGAGATAAGGGGTACCATGTGACGTTTTTCACCAGCCGCTTCAGTCATTATAAGAAGCGGAGAAAGGTTAAGCCCGAAGAAGAAGGTATGAATTTCGTTATGGTTCCTGAGCTCGGCTACCCAAAGAATGTCTCCGCGAGAAGAATTGTTTCTCACGGTCTATTTGATATTTTTCTGCTTTTGGCCTGCCTTAAGGTCACTCTGCAACGCAAATCGCCTCAGGCGATCTATTGTGCTATTCCGCATAATTTCGGAGGCGCGGCCGTGGGCTTGCTGTCTAAAAGGATGAAATCAAAATTCGTCGTAGATGTTCACGATACATGGCCGGAATCTATTATTGGCATTCTCAAAACCCGAAAGTGGCACTCTCCGATTTATCGAATTTGGAAGTTGGCTGCTGACTTGGCGATCTTTCAGGCACATAGTGTGTTTGCCGAGTCTTTAAAATATACAGAACGCGCCAATTCAGTGCGGATTCCTCGTAAGAAGAGCCCTGCAAAATGTATATATCTAGGTGGAGATATTGAGTTTTACAGGAAAGGGAATGGGAATGTTCGGCTGCCCAGTACAATCGAAAATGCCAAAATGCGTTTTGTTTATGTTGGCAATTTAGGAGTGAAGAACGATCTTGAGTTTGTAATAGAGGTATTTGGGGAATTGCAGAAGACTCATCCTGAGACCGGGCTTGTTCTTTTAGGGGGCGGTGAACTTGAGATAGCGTTAAGAAAATTGGCTAAAAAATTGGCCATAAATGCTTGGTTTTCTGGCAGAATCGATTTGAATAACATGATTTCAGTTCTCGGCAAAATGGACTACGGTATTAATAGTTTTGTTCCTCAAGAACATGTCGCTTATTCCTACAAACTGAATGACTATTTTCTGGCTGGAATCCCTGTTCTTAATTCCATTCGTGGCGAAGTGAGGGATCTCGTAATCGATAGAGAATTGGGATATAATTACAATGCCTCGAATCCTGATGACCTTTTACGTGTATTAGTGCTCGCCTGCGAAGATCGTAGGAAGGAAGAACTACGGGAAAATGTGCGGTTGTTTGTTTCGGAATATTTGGATTGGCGAGAAAGTTACAAACCGCTCATCAAGGAATTAATTACGATTCCATAGTTGGCTGCTACATGGCGGATGATATTTGCGGATTTTACCCAACACTTAGGTGGGCTTGAGGCGTGTTGACGAATTCAAGATAATCATGGTATATGAAGACTATTGCAAACGCGTTATAGATTTTCTATTGGCTCTTCTGGCTTTGTTTTTGATCTGCCCTTTGATCATCGTTGTGGGCATTTTGGTTTATGTAAGGCTCGGTTCACCGGTCCTTTTTCGGCAAGTAAGACCAGGGGTTAATGGGAAACCGTTTACAATATATAAATTCAGGACGATGATTCAATCGCATGGTGAAAATGGACTTATTTTGCCTGATTCTGAACGAATGACAATCCTTGGAAGGGTTTTACGGAAAACCAGCATTGATGAACTCCCGGAGTTGTTTAATGTACTCAAAGGTGATATGAGCATCCTGGGGCCGAGGCCCCTTCTGATGCGATATCTGGATCGATACACGACCGAGCAGGCCCGGCGTCACCAGGTGAAGCCCGGCTTAACTGGGTGGGCGCAAGTTAATGGGAGAAATGCGATAAGTTGGGAGGAAAAGTTTAAACTGGATGTGTGGTATGTGGATAACTGGTCGGTGTGGCTGGATGTGAAGATTATTGCCTTGACAGTCTTAAATGTTTTGAAGCATAAGGGCATTAATCAGCCGGGTCAAGCAACTATGGAGGAGTTTAATCCACAGATTACGCAGATTACACAGAATAGGAAAATGCTTTGAAAGGTAGATTAATATGGACTTAATCATAGTTGGTGCTGGTGGTATGGGGAGGGAAGTATTTTCGTGGCTATCTCATGAAATCAGAGGGAAGAAGGATCTTGTTATAAAGGGATTTCTTGACGATAATTCTCAAGCTTTAGGAAAACTGTCTTATCCTGTTAGAATATTGGGTGGCATATCCGATTACCAGGCAAAGGATAGCGAGGGTCTGGTGGTTGCAATCTTAGATCCAAAGACTAAGAAGGACATTGTGCAATCCTTAGCCCACAAAGGATCCAACTTTTACACCTTGATTCATCCGAGCGCCATAGTAGGAACTAACGTGCGTATCGGCAAGGGATGTATTATCTGTCCAAACTGTATTCTTACAAATGACATAACAGTTGGTGATTTTGTTTTTATTAATGCCAGTTCCACTGTTGGGCATGATTCAATTATTGGCAAATATACTTCTATCAATGGGAAGGTAGAAATCCCTGGTAATGTGGAAGTGGGTGTTGGATGTTTGTTTGGCGTTGGAGCCAAGGTTATTCCTAAACGACGGATAGGCGATGGAGCTACGGTCGGTGCGGGCAGTGTTGTTATAAAAAATGTTCCTTCCGGCGCAACCGTGTTTGGAAACCCCGCCAAGATCATTTGGGGCGGTCGTTGATGGCGAATTTGAAATGGGGGAATGATGCCACAAATAAGTTTTTTATCCAATGTAATGACTACGCCCTTCACGATGTTAGGGCAGTACTTGGAACGATATCATTTCCAATTTGAAATTAGGCATTATGATATAGATCAAATTCCTCAGGTGCTAAGTAGTGCACTATCAGATGATTATTTGATTATAATTCTGGATAATACTTTCTTTTTTGATGCTTTTATTAATGAGAAGACCTTTGAAAAGGTTCGTTTTTTGGAAACTCTCTTAAGAAATTTCAGGAAACTCAATAAGTCGAAGGTAATTTTGTCCAATGTATACTACGCCTTTCCGGACTTTAACAGTTCATTAAATATGGAACAGTACAGTAAGCTAATTGAACTGAATAAAGAAATTGATAATATTTCTCAGAACATTAGCGGGGTGTCTATCTTAAACCTGTTCAATATGGGAGCCAGGATCGGGTTTGAAAACTTTGTCAAAATGAAGAACAAATTTTTGTTTCAAGCTCCTTTTAGTAAGTATGCGATTGAGCACATTTGTAAAGAGATCAGCAAACACATATATCTTTATGAAAAACATAGAAAAAAAGTTTGTATTGTGGATGCGGATAATACCCTGTGGGGAGGGATCGTTGGTGAAGATGGTGTAGATAATATTCAAATGGATCAAAACTATCCCGGGATTATATATAGACATTTTCAGAACCAGTTAAAAGTCTTGAAAGAAACCGGCATATTATTATGTCTTGTAACCAAGAATAATGTCGAGGATCTGGAAGGTGCTTTTTCAAGAAGAAAAATGCCACTTAAGCTTGCAGATTTTCTTATTAGGAAAGTCAATTGGTTCCCCAAAAGCGAAAACGTTGCAGAAATTGCGAGAGAGTTGAACTTGGGTCTTGAAAGTTTTGTGTTTATCGATGACAGTGATTTTGAATTGGCTGAGGTTAGAGAAAATTTGGATGTAGTTGAGTGTTGTAAATTTGACACACAAAATCTTGTTAGTAATTTGCAGTTGCTTGAGAATATTTTTGGACTCAATGCACTGAAGATTACAAAAGAAGACACCGCGAAAACCAGCCAATATATCGCTGAAAAAAAACGAACTGACGTCAGTCGGCGATTTACATCGGCAGAGGAGTTTATTAAGAGCTTAAGTATTGAGATTTATTACTCAATTAATAATGATTCTCATATAGCCCGAATATCGCAATTGACCAATAAAACCAACCAATTCAATCTCACTACCAGGCGCTACAGCGAAAGTGATATCGAAAAAGTGATGAAAGAACATTTGGTCTTCGATTTCAAAGTTATTGATAAATTTGGAGATATGGGGATAGTTGGGGTGGTAATCATCAAAGAAAACGTCATTGATACGTTTCTGTTAAGTTGTAGAGTCCTGGGAAGAAAGATCGAAGAAAAGATAATCAAGATTGTACAAGATGAAGTGAGCAAAATGGACTTAAGAGGCATTTATCTGAAGACCGCCAAAAATGGCCAGGTAGAGGATCTCTATGATAAGCTCGGTTTTCAGATCGCCCATTCAGATGAAAAAAGAAAAGAATACGTACTTGACCAAACGGTTAGGGATATCCCACATATTATGGCAGTCAAGGTTAGGAGACAAGCCCAGTGAATGACATGATCAAATTATTAGTTCTGGAGTCTATCGAAGAGATAAATAAAGATTCACAAATAGAAGAGCTCTACTCTCCCAGTTTCGACACTAATTTTTTTGATTTGGTAGATTCGCTTGCAGTGTTGAATTTTATTTTGGATATTGAGCAGCGACTGGAAGGGCATTTCGGGAGGTATATTCAAATAGCTAATGAAGATGTGATGGATGCGTCTAAGACACCTTTTAGGACTGTTAAAGATATTGTCGAATTTATTACCCGCACGGTCGAGAGCGAAGGGTAAAACAATGGCAAAGATATGTTTTAACAGAGCACAAATTTCAGCGATCGCCACAACCGTTGGAGATCGAAAGCTTTCCATCGATGATGAGAAAGAGAAGTTCCATTTTGATGACAACAGTTTGAGGAGATTAAAAAAGACAATAGGATTGGATAGTCGCTACGTGGTCAGCGAAGGGATTTGTACAAGTGATTTATGTTATCAGAGCGCCATAGATATCTTTCGTCAACTTGATATCGACTGTAATGATGTAGAGGCACTGCTTTTCGTTACACAATCTCCTGATTATCGAGCTCCATCAACTGCAATTATCATGCAAGATCGACTTGGTCTTAGTGTCGACACGCTTGCTTACGACATCAACTTAGGTTGCAGTGGATTTGTGTACGGGTTGTTTACAGCATTTAGCTTCATTCAAAGCGGATTGAAAAAGGTGCTGCTGTTGGTCGGGGATGTTGCCAGTTCATTAACGGGGAAGAGCGACAAGACATTGGCGCCTCTTATGGGTGATGCTGGGAGCGCTATCCTTATCGACCGTGTGGAACATCAGAGGAGTTATTTTGTGATGCATAGTGATGGTAGCGGTTGCCAGCACCTGATCATCCCCGGGGGGGGATGCCGAAAGCCCTATAGGCGATCGGTGGTGGTCGAAGATAGAGGCTCAGAAGATGCTGACCTCAGAAGTGACATGGATATGTATATGAATGGGGGTGAGATTTTCAACTTCAGCATAAAGGTGGTGCCCAAGCTATTCCAAGAACTTTTTGAGTTTACTGGAGTGACTGAGAAGGAGATTGACTATTTTGTTTTGCACCAGCCCAATAAGTATATCCTCCAAAATATTGCAAAGCGACTCGGCATTAGTGAGGAAAAAATGCCTTCTAAGACGGCGAGTGTTTTCGGGAACCAGAATTCGGCTTCTATAACGGGAACAATTAATGGGTTTTTGCATGAGAAGTTCAGTGATCATGAATTGAAAAATGTTTTCGTTGGGTTTGGAATTGGGTTGAGCTGGGGGGCATGTTATGTCGAGACTAATGCGATCTATGCGCCTGAGGTGATGATGTTTGATGGACGTTAGTAATGTAGGAGGAATTAATGAAAAAGAAGGATTTTGTGGAACTTTTGATGGAGACTATGGAGAGAGAAGAGGATCTCGAAGAAGAGATGTTACTTGAGGCAATTGAAGAGTACGATTCACTGGCGGCTTTGAGCTTAATGGCTATGTACGATGAACTTGGTGTTAACGTGACCCCTAAAAAGTTGAAAAAGGCGAAAACAGTTAAAGATCTAATTATATTGGCGGGAGAGAATGTGAGCAATGAATGATAAAAATATATTGGTTGTTGGTGCGAGTAGTGGGATCGGAAAAGCTATCGCGATCAATCTTGCAAAAGACCATAAGGTTATTGCTGTAGCAAGGCGGGAAGAGAGGCTTAACGCGTTGGAGGAATATGGAGTTAAGCCTATTATGTTTGATGTTTCCCATACTGCGGAAATTAATAAATTTGTAAAAAACCTTGTTAGCAAGATAGGGAAAATGTCGGCCCTGATTTATTGCGCAGGAGTTCAAGATGTTAAGCCCTTGAGGGTATTAAAGGTTGAAGAAGCGAAGATGATGTTCGATGTTAATTTTTTCGGAGCGCTTTTTTTCGCCAAGGCCTTCGCTTCCAAGTTAGTGCGCGCAAAAAAGAATGCTTCGGTCATCTTCATATCATCGATTGCCGGCCGGAAACCGGAGGCCGGTATTATAAACTATTCGGCAAGTAAAGCGGCTATCGATAACCTGACCAAGGGGCTTGCAAAAGAAATGGCTCCTATCCGTGTTAATGCTATTGCGCCAGGATTTCTCAAAACAGAAATGACGGAAAAATTCAAATACATTTATAATGATGACTTTGTTCAAAATGTGGAGAAAGGATACCCCCTCGGGCTGGGTAGTGTTGAAGATGTTGGCAATATGGCGCGATTCTTAATATCTGAACAAGCATCGTATGTTACTGGCAACATCATCCGGGTGGATGGAGGAGGTGCGCTTTGAAAGTGCACAAGGTCGGAGATATGTTTTCAAAGATATTGAAGAGTTTCCTGTAAGAGCGATTATAAAAATAGTTTATATCGATGGACAGAGAGCGGAATAAGAGAATCTACCATGGTGCAGCGGAAATTCACATTTGATGACCAGATGGCCTTTGCTGAGCTTTCCGGTGACTATAATCCGTTGCACGTGGATCCGGTTGCGGCACGCCGGTTAATTTTTGGCCGCCCAGTGGTGCATGGTGTTCACGCCTTTTTATGGGCCTTGGATAATTGGCTGGAAGAATATAGAATTCCTTTGGATCTATGCGCTGTCAGAGTGGTATTCCGGTCTGCGATAGGAGTGGACGAAACAGTTAATTCCTCTATCAGTTGCGAGGGCAAAAACCATGTCGAAATTGAATTAGTGGGCGAAATAGACAACGCGGCAAGGATTTATGTGGATTGGTCTCATTCGAAGAGTCAGAGATCAGAGTTTCTCTCAACAGAGCACCCGGAAAAACGCAAATGTCGAACACTATCAACAGAAGAAGTTGCGACTGCTTCGGGAAGTTTAGAACTATATCTTAATTTAGAATCAGCCGCTAAGCTTTTTCCAAACTTAGCTCGAATATTACCCCCGATACAAGTTGCGGTAATATTGGGTACTACATGTCTTGTGGGAATGGAGTGTCCAGGTTTGCATTCGATGTTTTCAGAGCTGAACCTTGCTTTTTCTACTGAAACTGACGGCCCTCCTGTGTTGAGCTATGAAGTTGTTAGTTGTGACGCTCGCTTTTCCTTATTGTCGATGAAGATTGAGGCTCCAGGAATGGAAGGGGAAATAAGAGCCTTCCTCCGCCCAGCGCCACAAGAACAAGCCAGCTTCGTAGATCTGCGCAGACAAATAACTGCTGGTGAGTTTGCGGAGCAGCGGGCTTTGATCATTGGAGGATCTCGCGGTTTAGGGGAAGTAACAGCGAAACTCCTATCCGCGGGAGGAGCCGAGGTGAAAATTACCTACTATCAGGGATCAGAGGACGCACATAGCGTAGTGGAAGAGATTATCTCTGGTGGCGGTTCTGCTGCCTGCTTAGCCTTTGATGTTTTAAATCAACCAAAAAGTTTAGCCGATATATTTAAAAACCCGTGGACACCGAATTATCTGTATTATTTCGCCACCCCTTTTATTTTTATGGCGACCAAAGGAGTGTTTTCCTCACAATTGTTTCAGAAATTCTGCGATTATTATGTAACAGGGTTCATAAACACCGTCCAAACTGTACGCAATCTGGGTGGCGATCTTAAGAAAATATTTTATCCTTCATCCGTGTCTATCGATGAGCTTCCCCTCGACATGGGAGAATATACCGCGGCAAAAATGGCAGGTGAGAGTCTTTGTACATTTCTGGCAAAGGCTAATCCAGATATCGTAATTCATAAGCCTAGACTGCCTAGGACCGCTACCGACCAAACTGCCACTCTTTTTTCCGTGAATAATGAAGATCCCATCATGCTTATGTTAGAAAATTTGCGTTGCCTTAGAGATGCTTGATCGAAATTCAGTTCAAATGAACAACACATATTCCTTAATAGCTATGCTCGGGGGATAAGAATCGGAGACATAGGCAGACCTGATTTGCAAGAGCCCCTCAATATTGTACACTAATTTATTGGCATCGCTATATTCCTTCGGTGTAACTTGCCTTATTTCAATAACTCAACCGAAAGCAAACTCTATTTTAAAAGCGTAGGGTCGGGTCCCCCAGTTGCACTTATTTCGGGATTGGCAGCCAATCATCGTAGTTGGGCATTTCAACTTATTGATTTGAAGAAGCATTTTCAATTAATAGCCATTGATAACAGAGGGATAGGTAAGAGCGAGAGCAATCTTAATGGATTGACTATTGAAGGTATGGCCGCTGATGTTAATGAACTGCTTTCGATGCGCAATGTTGAACGGGTTCATTTAGTTGGTTTTAGCATGGGGGGAATGATTGCTTTAGAATGTGCTGCAAAAGATCCTGAAAGAATTTGCAGTATTGTTCTCTCTTCGTTGCCAATTTTGGAGGATATGGCTCCTTTTGACGCATTTGTCAATGAGTTAAATACGATTTTGACGAGTGGTAATTCTGGGCATTTGTTTCAGGTGCTGTCTGCAATGTTGTTTTCCTCTGATTTTTTAAATTGCAAGCAGTATGAAATATTGACTGATTTTTTTGACCCGAATCTTGTTAACTATTGTTCAGAGACGATTTCATGGCAAATACATGCTATTCGAGAGTGGCTTAGTTTGAAAAAATGGACAATAGGGTGCAACTGTCCTTGTATGATGATTTTTGGATCAGAAGATAAGCTCGTGCCAGTGAGAAAAGCTTTAAAGCTGACATCAAAAAGTTTTCCTCATGCCGTCAGGAAGATTATTGAAGGTGCAGGGCATGCTGTACATATCGAGAAACCTAAGGAATTTAACAAGATAGTGTGTGACTTTTTGCAAAGTCAAACATGCTGAGTTTTAAAGATAAGGATCCTTGAATTTGGGGGATTTATCACTGGAATGAGTCCAAAGATAAAAAAGGAAAACCCAAAAATATTCCCACCCTGGCCGTGTTTCTGGGATGATGAGATTAAGGCTGTGGAAAGGGTATTGCGGTCTGGCGATGTCAATCAATGGACAGGCACTGAGGTAACGAGTTTTGAGAAGGAATATGCTGATTATGTGGGTGTAAAATATGCCGTTGCGCTTGCAAACGGGAGTGTTGCCTTGGAAACTGCCCTGAAGGCGCTTGGAATTGGCGTGGGCGATGAAGTTATCGTTACCTGCTACACCTTTATTGCCTCGGCCAGTGCGATAGTTATGTGCGGGGCCACTCCTGTTATGGCTGATATCGATCCTGACAGCCTGAACATTTCCGCTGATACTGTATCTTCCGTCATTTCTCCCCGCACCAGGGCGATCATCACTGTCCATCTGGCAGGTATGCCCTGTGACATGGATCCGCTTCTAAATCTGGCCAAAGAATACGATCTGAAGGTTATTGAAGATTGCGCTCAAGCCCATGGGGCAATTTATAAAGGACGCTCTGTTGGTTCATTGGGGGATGTGGCGGCGTTTTCCTTTTGTCAGGACAAAATCATGACTACCGGTGGCGAAGGGGGCATGCTCACCACGAACGACAAGGTGATTTGGGAGAAGGCCTGGGCGTATAAGGATCATGGTAAGAGCTATGACAGCGTCTATCACAAGAAACACCCGCCCGG
>Ga0075120_10001765_pt1 | contig 16562 bp, 7 predicted proteins | sample AntAceMetag02UKL_FD_69792 | JGI IMG/M metagenome (GOLD analysis project Ga0075120, IMG submission 69792) | Saline lake microbial communities from Ace Lake, Antarctica - Antarctic Ace Lake Metagenome 02UKL | ecosystem: Environmental > Aquatic > Non-marine Saline and Alkaline > Saline | place... | reverse complement strand
TCGTGAAGTGCAAACTGATGAGGATGGTGTGTACACTGCTGAAGCGCTTCATGACGGAGTCAGGTACCTGGTATTTGCAGAATTAGAGGGATATGCACGATCAGATACTGAAGAAGTCCTTATCCGCTGGAATCAGGATAACGAACAGGATATTGAGCTCACACCTATCTTTGAGCGAGGTATAGCTCAACTACAAACAGAGCAGGAGCTTGAAACATGGGTGAGCACCACCGGAATTGTCACCCAGGGCACGAACACCACAGACACAGAACATACCAATATCTACATCCAGGACGACACAAACTGGGGAATCCAGATCTGGAGTGATGATGCCTGGGATCCTGAAAATAATATAAACCGCGGTGATGAAATCAATGTCACCGGATACCTCATAGAAGTCGAGGAAATCACCCGTATCACCAGCTTCGAATTGGAGGTGACAGGCAATAATAATCCTCTTCCAGAACCACTGGAGGAATATACAGGTGACATGGCTCGTCTTGAACAGCGTGAAGGTACCTGGGCTCAGATAGGTGGAATGATTGACCAAGATCCACCTGATGAAGGAAGTTATTCCCTGATTGTAGATGATGGGACAGGTCAATGCCAGATAAGAATCATCGAAACTACAAGTATAGATTTAACAGAATTAATTGCTGACGATTGGGCAAGGTTTACTGGTGTTATCAGCCTGTCGCGCCAGGGTGTCAGAATTATTCCAAACATACAGGAAGATGTAGAGCAAATTCATATCTATCCACCTACTGACCTTTATGCGGATGTTGAGTGGGTAGATGATACTTATGAAAGCTTTGCGGTCACACTTTTCTGGTCTCATGATCATCTGGATGGCTGGATTGAGTTTATTATCTACAGGGATGAGGAAGAAATTACGAGAACACAGCAAAATACTTGGATTGATACAATCACCATTGATTACGAAAGGGAAGAATTAGTTTGGATTTATGAAGTGAGTGCAAGTTATGATGAAGGCGAAACTGAAACAGCAGGACCGATTGAAGTTGTTGTTCCTCCTAATCCTGGTTTTATAATTGAACGTCCGTTCTCTGGTATTCCAACAAAATGGGCACTGGAGGCAGTATATCCCAACCCGTTCAATCCCGAACTGTCAATAATAATCGGTCTTCCATTTAAATCGGAGCTTGATGTCCGAATATATAGTATCCTTGGGAAACAGGTGGCAGAACTCGCAAATGGTAACTATTCACCTGGATACAAACATTTCGCCTTCGATGCTTCAGAGCTTTCCAGTGGTATCTATTTCATCCATACAAGTGTGCCGGGCAAAATGAACGAAGTGAGGAAGGTTGTTTTGATGAGATGACTCTAAAAAGGAAATATTTTGCATTGTCAATCGCTTTTGGTCGGCAGCAATGATAAATGTGGAAGAAAAAGAAAAAACCGTATTAAAAGATGATAGATGACACTGATCTTTTATATATTGGATATCGAGATATTCTCATATATTTGCATTAAAAATTGGATTTTCTAAAAGCGGAGGTTCGTCAAATGAAAGTTCACCTGAAAATTACTTACTCGCTCATTATTGTTTTTCTTTTACCCGTTATACTCTTCGCGCAAATAGAATTCACCGAACATACTGTCAATGATGAATATGTTGGTCCACGGTGTGTCTTTGCTTCCGACATTGACAGTGATGGTGATCTTGACCTGGTCGCTGCATTCTATAGCGCAAGTGACCTTATATGGTTCGAGAACGACGGAGATGATGAATTCACAGACCATGTTGTTGACGAGGATTATCCCGGGGCATTGACTGCCAGCGCTGCCGATCTTGACGGGGACGATGATATTGACCTGATCTCCACCGCCTACAGCGACAGCACTGTTGGCTGGTTTGAGAACGATGGTGACCAGGAATTTGAACTACATCTCATCACAACAACAGTTCCCAGTCCCCATGGTCTTTATACCACCGATATAGACGGTGACGATGACGTGGATATAATAGTTGCTTCCAACCAGGGAAATGCGGTAATCCTTTGGACAAATGATGGAACAGGAACTTTTGAACAGCACACGGTAGGCACCACCACCGGTCCTCTAAGTGTTTTTGCCGCCGATGTTGACAGTGATGACGACGTCGATATTCTCAGCGCTTCTCAAGGAACTAACTCGATAAACTGGTGGGAGAACGACGGTGATCTGAATTTCACTATTCACACTGTAGCAACGAATTTTATGCAGGCGCGTTCGGTCTTTGCTGCGGATCTGGACAGCGATGGTGATATGGACGTTCTTGGTGCAGCGACTGTCAGCGATGATATAACCTGGTGGGAAAATAACGGTGAAGAGGTTTTTACCCAGAATATTATCAATGGCAATTTCGACGGTGCATATAATGTTCATGCTGCTGATCTTGATGATGATGGTGATATGGACGTCCTCGGGGCTGCGTACCAGGCGGCTGATGTTGCCTGGTGGGCTAATGACGGAGAAGAAAATTTTACACAATATACACTCAACGGAAACGTTACCGGTGCTTCATGGGTGATCGCCTCCGACCTCGACGGTGATGATGATTTGGATGTTATCGCGACTGCTACTAACATGGACGAGATTATCTGGTGGGAGCATCTCATACCCGATGCTTCACTCAGTGGAACTGTTACCGATTCTGCTACCGGTGAACCGGTAGAAGGCGCAGTTATATCATTCGGACTCTTCACAGACACAACTGATGCTGACGGCATCTATGGGACAGAAGATTTTTACAGCGGTGTTTACACTGTCACGATTGTGACGGAAGGATATTTCGATTTCGAGCAGGAGGACGTTGAGGTTGAAGAGGGGGCAAACGAGCGAAATTTTGCCATAGAAATCCTGACAAGTCACATCACCGGCGAAGTTACCGATGATATGACAAATGAATCCATAACGGGCGCAACTGTAACAATAACAAATTCTGAAACAGGCGAAAGATTTGCCGAAATAGATACTGACGATGAAGGTCTATACCGTAAAGATTCTCTGCTCGTCGATGTAATATACTTTGTTAGAGCTACTCATGAAAGTTATGTACCCTCGGACACTGAAGAGGTATTAATCCATCTCGGTGGTAATGACCAGGATTTTGAGTTAACCCCGATATTTGAACTGAATATTCAGCAGCTTCAAACAGAACAGGACGTAGATACCTGGGTGCGGACAACCGGTATCGTAACACAGGGCACGAACGTAACCGACACCGAAATTACAGAGATGTTCATCCAGGACGAAACGGGCTGGGGAGTACAAATTTATGATGGCAATCCCTGGGATCCGGAGAACAACGTCAACCGTGGCGATGAAATCAACATAGTCGGATTCCTGGTTGAAGTAGATGATGTTACACGAATCACAGATTTCGAGCTGGAGGTTGTCGGAAATGACCATCCCATGCCTGAGCCATTAGTGGAATCCACCGGTGATATGGCAGGCGCCACTCAACGTGAAGGAACCTGGGGACAGATAAGCGGTCAGATCAACCGTGATCCTCCAGGTGAAGGTGACTATACATTGGTCGTGGATGATGGCAGCGGGCAGTGCGAAATACGAATAATCGAAAATACCGGAATTGATTTGACGGAATTCTCAGCCAATGACTGGGGTACTTTTACAGGTGTAATCGGTCTTTCCCGCCAGGGATTGCGTATTGTTCCGAATATACAGGAGGATGTGTTAACTCTGGCTATCGACCCGCCGACTGACTTGACCGCAGAGCAGGAATTAATCCCGGGCGATACGCTTAAGCTTGAAGTGACATTGTCATGGGGGCATGACCATCTCGATGACTGGCTTCGTTTCAAGATCTACCGTGACGATGAACATGTCGGAAACACCCAGGAATTGACCTGGACTGATACAATTGCTGATCCGAATCCCGGCGAGTATGAAACCTATACATGGATATACACTATAACTGCTGTTTACGATGAAGGAGAATCAGGACATTCAGATGAAGCTGAAGTAACCTGGGACATTACATCCGTCAATGAGCGTTCCTTTTCTGGCATCCCGGCAGAATGGGCGCTCGAAGCGGTTTATCCCAACCCTTTCAATCCTGAGTTGACAATAGTAGTTGCTCTGCCTGATCAGTCGATGCTGAATGTGCGAATATTCAATATCCTCGGAGAACAGGTTGCGGTAATTGCAGACGAGAGTTTCCTACCCGGATACAAAAAATTCACTTTTAACGGTTCAGAATTATCCAGCGGAATCTACTTCATCCACGCCAGTGTGCCGGAGAAGATGAATGTGGTGAGGAAGGTTGTGTTAATGAGGTAGCTTATTATGGAAATTAGGATGAGAATATCAATTGGATTACTTATTCTATCGATATTATTCACAGGTTGTGAAAAGGATGAGGATAATAGTATCGGCTCAACGAATGCCACGCCCTTGACACCATCAAATCCAGTCCCGGGTAAGGCAACGACCCTTGTACCCCTGACAACTACTCTCAGTTGGTCTTGCATTGATCCAGAAGGCGACTCGCTGACTTATGACGTTTATTTTGGAACTGACTCTATACCTGATAACGAGGAGTTGGTTGCTATAAATCAATCGCAGACTACATTTGATCCGGGGACACTGAATATCAATACGACCTATTACTGGAAGATCGTGGCTAAGGATGATTACGATAATAAAACCGAAGGTCCGGTCTGGTCATTTACAACCGCTTGGGAATCAGGCGATCCACCGATTAATCCACGTCACGGTGATGAATGGACAGCATACCTGGGAGAAGATCAGATTCCTCTTGAGATGGTTTTCATAGAGGGCGGCACTTTTATGATGGGAGCACAAGAGGACGAGAGTGATGCTTCTGAATACGAATTTCCTCGTCACCAAGTGACTATATCAGAGGGCTTCTGGATTGGCAAATTTGAAATAAGGCAAATAGAGTGGGTAGCTGTGAATGGCGACAATCCTTCCGCTTTCTATGGTTATCCAAATCGCCCGGTAGAATGGATTTCTTATAATGACATCATGAACAGATTCCTCCTTGAATTTTGCATCCAGTGGCGTTTACCTACCGAGGCAGAGTGGGAATATGCTTGCCGCTCCGGTCATGACGATAGCTGGTTCTGGTGGGGGAGCAGTTACGATGACATGGGTGATTACGCCTGGTTTCGGGATAACAGCGATACAGGCTATGGAATACAAACCAATGATGTAGGTGGTAAGATTCCTAATTCCTGGGGCTTGTATGACATGCATGGGAACGTTCGGGAGTTGTGCGATGATTGGTTTGACAGTGACTATTACGAAACAAGTCCTTTGATTGATCCAGAAGGAAACGATACGGGTTCCAGACGCGTGGTTCGAGGTGGCAGTTGGTATGAATACCCCTTGGAACTCCGTTCAGCAAATCGCACAAGTAGCCCAACAACGTCTCGCTGGCGCACAAGCGATATCGGTTTTCGTATCGTTAGAGAAGGATTTTGATTGTGAAGCGCTTTTTATAATATTGTATGAATTGCGACGACAAATGCGAAAGTATCATCAACAGGTATAATATAGATTCACACTATACAGGAATATGTCGCTGATATGCTTATTTTCTGATGAATAGACAATTAAAATAGAAAATCCCATAACAATGAATTTTAAGATTCTACTTCACCTCGCCCTTGTGCCGGGAAAGCTTAACGAAATTAAAAAGGTGGTGTTGCTGAAATAGGGATTGCCTTATATTTGGTCAATCTGCTATCACTGGTATTCAATTGGAAACCGGGAGCCGGTAGGAGAATTGACATGAAAGTTTTTCAAGTAACTGGTTTGATTTTTTGTTTCGTGATTTCCTCACTCGCATTCGGGCAGGGGACTGTAATCCATGAACAGTTCTACAGCGAATCATTGGAAAGAACTCAGGACGTAAACGTATATGTTCCTGAAGATTATGAGCCCGACAGTACAAGAATCCTCTACCCGGTAATTTACCTTCTTCATGGTGGTGGTGTAAATTATACCTACTATTCCGAAATCGTTGCCGCTCTTGACAGCCTCATCAGTATCGAGATCGAACCGGTAATCGTGGTGAGACCGAACGGTTTTTATGGACCCTATTCCGGTATGTCATGGTGGTCCAACTCCGAGTTGAACGGGCAGTTCGAGGATTATGTAGTTAGTGACCTCGTAGAGTTCATCGAGTCGAACTACAACGCCTCGCCTGAACGTGATAAACGCTGCATCATGGGACATTCCATGGGTGGATACGGCGCGATGATGATTGCCTTGAAACACACTGATATTTATTGCGGAGTCGTTTCGTTTTCCGGTGTGGTGCATAGCACTTATACTGTTCAGACCTATTACATCCCCGATATGCTGAATGAGCACGGCGGATCCGGTCCATTTAGCCCGGATGCAGGGGGATATTCTACAGTCATATATAGCATGGCCGCGGCATTCTCCCCGAACCTTGATAATCCACCCTACAACCTTGACCTCCCTGTTGACGATGAGGGCAATATTGTGGATGAGGTTTTTGATCTTTGGATACATGAAGATCCCGCCTGGCTTGCTACTCAGCTTGATGACGAGGACAGTATTGCCATTTATATCGATGCATTAGATGGTGAAGCTTTTCCGATAATTAACCGGGCATTTGCCGATACACTTGACGCTTACGAGATTCCTTATACAATGAGAGTCTTTCCGGGACGAGACCACCATCGTGACCTGCCGCAACGTTACCCTGCATCCCTGACTTTTCTTGATTCCGTTATGTGGGCATCGGCGGAAGACAAAGTTTCAGCAAATCCCTTAGAGCTTCTAAACGGATACAAGCTTCATTCTGTTTATCCCAATCCTTTTAATCCTGAATTTACTGTGACCGTTGAACTGCCTGAGTCCGCAGAACTCCTGGTACACATTTTCAATATTAATGGACGAAATATCAGGACTCTTGTTAACGGTAATTATCCTGCCGGAACTCATCACCTGACCCTGAATACCGGGAACCTTTCAAGCGGGATCTATTTTGTCCAGGCTGAAGTACAGGGTAAGATGAACGAGATTAGGAAGGTAATATTAATAAGATAAATATAGAATGATGAAATTTTATGGATTCTAAATAATTAGTCCTCAGCATTCAAGTAAGAGAAGACATGGGAGGTCGAAATCATAGGATTCAGGTGAAAGAAGACCTGGAAGGTCGAAATCATGTAGCTCAGGGCGTAAGCCCTGTGATTTCAGATTAACATCTTTTTAGTCCCGCAGGGACGCAAGAAATCCGGTGAACTTCAACTTTCGCCCCGTTGGGGCTTGAGGATTCAGCATATCAATCCAAACCCATGGCTTACGCCAAGAGCTACATGCTTTCGCTGCTTTGCAGCTTATCTACAGAACTTCGGGTATGATTTTCAAATTGTGATCTTGATCATTTTATATCAAAAGCGTATCCCCGAAATACCCCCTGTCCCCGGAATCCCCTGTCCCCGGAATACCCCCACAGAACTGACCCTGGAATACCACCCGGAATACTCCAATTGAGAGAAGACCTGGAAGGTCGAAATCATGTAGCTCAGGGCGTAAGCCCTGTGATTTCGGATTAACATCTTTTTAGTCCCGCAGGGATGAAAGACAACCGTTGGATTTCAACTTTCGCCCCCTTGGGGCTTGAGGATTCAGGGTATCAATCCATACCCATGGCTTACGCCAAGGGCTACACGCTTTCGCTGCTTTGCAGCTTTTCTACAGAACTACAGATCTGATTCTCAAATTGCGATGCAGCTTTTTACAGAACTTCGGGTCTGATTTTCAAATTGTGATCTTGATCATTTTTAACAAAATTGATAATCTATCCACGGATTACCTCGTTTATTGAGTGATTATGTTTTCAGATATTTTTCTCACGCAAAGGCGCAAAGAATAAATCCTGTTAATCCTGTGCATCGCTGTAAATCGTTGGTTCCACTTCGTTCTGATTAGATTCACCAATGATAATTATTCTGCTGGTTTAAATTCTTCAGTATTTGATGTTCTTCGCTGAATAGACTTGCCATTATCCTTTCAAGAATACCATTTTAATACATGACTATAAATGATCGTGAATTAATGTATGTCCTCGACCGGTTGCTTGACCGGTTGACAGACATGGATAAGGTTTTGTTGTGGGATGAGGTGCAGCATGGAATCAAGCTCACCTACACATATAATGACCGAAAAGCTGAAGGTGTTCTGTATCATAGTGTAAAGAAAAAACGCTTCTCGTTCGTCCCCAAACCGAAGGGTGATTCCCGGCTTGCCGGTAAATTATCTGAAACGATTAATGAACTCACCGGCAGTGTTACCGTACATTCAGGAGATAAGAACGGGTTAAAATTTGCAGGTATCAGCGATGCTGAAAAAAAGCTCACATGCTGGATCGGCACTGATGAAACCGGGAAGGGCGACCTGTTCGGACCACTGATAGCAGGGGGGGTTATCTGCAATCGCGATATTTTGACAGATATATCAAAGATCGGGGTACGTGATTCAAAGGAACTGTCCCCCTCCGCAATAAAGAGTATTGCTGAAAAACTGTACGAGAAATATCCCGGGCAAATATCGGTGATTACTATCGGCAACAAACGTTATAATGAGATGTACCCGGATTTTGTGAAAGAAGGCGGGATAAACGGTCTATTGGGATGGGCTCATGCTCGTGTTATTAAGAATCTTGTTGGACAAGATCAATCTATAGAAGGCGCCGTAATTGATAAATTTGCCCATGAACGCCGTATAAAAAAATATCTTTATGATCATGATAATCTTAAGCTAATTCTTCGCCCCCGGGCAGAATCAAATCCGGCAGTTGCTGCAGCGAGTATCCTGGCACGTTATAATCTTATCCTGGCTTTTGATAAGATTGAAAAGGAGATCGGTTTTCGCGCCCATTTTGGAAGTGGAAAGCAGGCGCAGGACGACCTCAAACGTTTATTCTCCCAGGATCCGGAACGGCTTCATGAATTTGTCAAGATGCATTTTTCGCCTGTAAAAAAACTTCATCAGCTTTCTAATTGAATTCTCTATTCAAGGAGCTATTATGATCACTCCCTACCGTCTTTGCCTGATATTCATATTTACGCTTTGCTCCATTCATGTTTGTGCTGCTAACGCTGAGATATCGATAGATGAACCTGATATTATAAATATCCTTGACAATGTGCTTGGTCCTGATATAATCCCGGAATCGGAAATCCCCTGGCATTTCGTTTTTGATACCAACGGCAGGTTTTGGGTCTGGCAGGCAGTCAAACATGATCCGATAGTTACCTGGGATTACGGTGCTAATGTTATGATGGAGATCGCACGGGGACGAGGACACAGGTTATGGTTTGGCGCTGAATACCGTATGGCAGCGGGATATAAGGAATCTCAAAGGATTATCCCTTTCGATCCAAGACAGATCGATACTCATGAAGCATTTGCATGGCGCTGGGCTTTTAAGAAACGCCAGGAAGTTTTTGTCCACATGCGCAGAATGTGCTATCACCGTGTCGATCTGCATTATTCAGCTGCAGTAACCTGGACACATGCAGCATTTGGTTTTGGCACAATTTCTCCGGCTGAAGATGGCGAGCATCTTAGTCGTGTCAGAAAACGTGGCAAACCTCAATTTGATGGATTTCTTTCCTTCGGACCGTTCCTCCACGGTGGGAAAATGGAATTCTTCGGAAATGCTCCGTCATTTCAATGGGAAGGAATGCTTTATGGATCATGGTCTTACCCATTTACTAAAAATAACATCCTGGAGACAAGTGTCAAATCCGGTTTGCAGATAGTTTCTGATTATGAAGATCAAAACCGTTACATGGTTTACGTTCGCCAGGCTATCATCGCACAACGTGATCGGGGTGGGTTGACATTATTCATTGACCGTAATATCCATGATGATTATATCCAGAAGAGATCGTACCCGGTATCATGGAGATTTGGGCTTGAACATAGATTTTAAAGTTTAACTACTAATGGATCAGCTCACATGCTTTAAGGTACTCTGTCATTCTCGGGCTTGACCCGGGAATCCAGTTTTCTTGTGTATCCCTGTAATCTTCCATTACTCTCTTACTACTTGTTTGAAACCAATCATTGTTTTCGTAGTTTAATATATAGTGAGATACTGCTTTTGAAGCTGTCAACGTTTCGGGGACGATTGGAATCGACGGGGCGTTGGGAGTCGTCACTTGCGCGTCGGGAGCGTTTGCAGTCCCGTACCCCTGTAAGCAAAACATTAATTGCCGATGATAATTACGGCTATGCCCTCGCGGCTTAAAAAATAAGTCGCGCGTCCACGATGTGTTTGGTCCGTTCGACCCATCGATGGACGTCGCATAGAACGGATTGCTCGACAGCGCTCGTCCGGGGTTCTGTCGCTAAGATTCACCGGACTGGTCAATTCCTCCCTGCCGGTCGGTTTCAGGGGATTGATAAGACTTCAATAGACCGGACACACGCGTAGAGGGTGCCGTTTCCCCGTCGCCGGACCCGGGTTCGAATCCCGGCGTCTCCACTATTTATCCCTTAAGTACTTGATAATAGTACTTAAGGGTTTTTGTGTTTTATGGAAGTTCCAGAAAAGTGTCAAGAAAATTAGGATTATTCGAGAAATCAGATGATTTGCTTGTTACTCGACAAAGAATTATGTATCTTAAAATGCTTGAAACCAAATATTTTGGATTTCATTTTTCTGTAAAAGCTAATGCAAACTTATACATCAAGCGATTTGAACAAAAGCAATTTTCTAATCTTTCATCTTGATAGAATCGTTAGTTAGTCAAACGTTTCATTAACTTCTGGATTAACACAAGACAGACTTACTGAGTTTCATAACATTCTCATTCTGCCATCAATAACATGTTGAGGAATGTCATGTGTACCTATTTGAGATGTATTTCAATCTTTCTATTATCAGTATTCCTGGCCACTGTAAGCTCAATTTGCCTGGCAAATCAAAATCAAATCTTAGAAACATTTCAACCGCTGAGGGTAGCTCAACTCGAAATAGAGCCCGGCGGTTTTTTTGTTTCTATCAGTATTGAACAGCCTTCATGGAAAAAAGTGGATGGCACAATCCATTCGCTCTGGACTCCAGAGATTGCCAATGCAGGACTTCTCAGAGAATTAGGAATGCCCCAGGTTCCTACTGCTGGGAGGCTTTTCCGTCTCCCGCCAGGCGGCAAACCAATTGTTGAGATTATCGAAGTTGAGTATGAAACCATCGAAGGTATAAACGTAGCGGCTTTCCTTGGGACGGAAGATGATCTGGACAGTTACCCGGATAAGAACGAGTTGGGTTTGGTCAGGGAACCATTAGATGAGTGGTATCCGGGTAGTTGGGCGCAAGTCGGTGATCCGGCGATCATGCGTGACTTCCGTGTGGCAACTATGACCACATTTCCGGTTCAGGTTAATCCCGCCAGACATGAAGCTCGTGTCGCATCCAACCTGAAGGTTCGCATGCGGTTCGAGGATGGAGACGAACGCAATACTCTTCCTGTCCAGCCAACGAGCATCAGCGAAGCATTCCTGCCTTTCTACCGCCAGTTCCTCGATTGGGATGATTCCGAATTAGATGAATACACTCTATATCGTGGTGGTGTGCAGGTCATAATGAGGGATGATGAAGATCTGATGGAACTAATGCATCCCTGGTTCGAATGGAAACTGCAAAAAGGATGGGACCTCGAATTACTGACTGATTCTGACGTTGACTGGGATAGCATATCTATTCGCGATGAACTGATTAATCGTTGGGGTGAATCCGAAATCAAGTATGATTATGTGGTGATAGTAGGCGATGATACTGGACCCTTTGCTACTCCACCCGCTTCTGGAACAGGAAGTGCAATCGGCGACCAAGCTTATTCCACAATAGAAGGTGAAGATAACCTTGCTGATGTTGGAGTGGGGCGAATATCCGTACAGACGAGCGAAGAGCTTGAAATCTATATCAATAAGGTTATTGCTTACGAACGTGATCCAGATCTTGACAATACCGACTGGTACCTGCGAGGGATGGTAAGTGTCCCGAGCCAATATGATTACATCTGTAAAGTCGAATCTATGCGCTATGTACGTCATGCCATGTTAAATATTGGTTATACGCAGGTAGATACTGCCTGGCGTGTGGGTAATAACCATGCAATCCAAAGAATCAATGATGGAGTAAGTCTTTATGCATCTCGTGGATATATTGGTGCAGGAATACATAGTGGTCAAATAAATAACCTTACAAACAACTTCATGACTCCTGTAGTTTTGGATATAGGCGAGGGAACGGGAAACTGGACATATAGAGGGCGTAGTGTTAGCGAAGCATTCATGCTTGCAGGTACACCTGAAACACCGAAAGGCGCTATTGGCGCTATTGGAATGACAAACGCATCATCTGAGCACTGTAATAATCTCGCTATTGGAGGCTCCGGTTGGGCAATGCTACAGGCTCGTATGCCATGCCTGGGAGATCTAATACTTGCGGCTAAAGTAAACCTCTGGAATAATTTTCCCGATCATAATTACAACCGTATGAATACAACTTTCCGAGGTCTAAACCTTATGGGTGATCCTACGGTCTGGGTATGGACCGGTATTCCGCAAGTACTTGCCGTTGAAGCTGAAACCGAAATTGAGACTGGTATGAATTCATTCAGTGTAACCGTGGAGGATGAGGAGCTTCACATATTAGTTGAAGGCGCATGGGTAACACTGTATAAGGCGGACGACAACGAGGAGATTATTGCGAGGGGTATAACCGACGAAATTGGTGAAATTATTCTTGATACCCCGATCCGTTATCCAGGCGATGCAATACTTACAGTGACAAAGCAGCATTATGCTCCAGCACGAATTGAAGTGGAAGTTGTTTCGCCCGATGCACAGATAGGTTTTGTTGATGTTGAATATATTGATAACGGAAACAACGGCACTGAGGGCAACGATAACGGAATCCCGGAAGCAGGTGAAACAGTAGGATTGCGTCTCCAGGTGAAGAATTTCGGGGATGAAACTGAGACAGAAATAGAATTCACCGGGAGCAGCGATGAGGAATGGATAGGGGGAATAGAAGGCGATGTTTTCATAGATGAATTGCTTTCAAGCGAATCGAACTGGGGCGAGGGCTTGATCCTGATCGAAATCGAGCCGGAAGCGCAACATGACTGGATTATGCATATCGATCTGGAAGCGAGAACTGAGGGAGGTGGTGAATATGATGATATACTTTCTATGACCGTATATGCCCCCCAATACCAGGCTGTCAGCGTTACGCTTGATGAAAATCTTGAACCCGGTGATTTCAGCGATCTCGAACTATCCATCACCAATACCGGCGGAAGTGACGCGGATGTTTCCAATGGTGAACTGATAAGTAATAGTCACTTTGTTTTTGTTACCGAAGCTGAAGATGAGTTTGATGAGATAGCTGTCGGCGATACGGCAAATGGTCTTTTTGAAATACAAATTCACCCATTGGCAATTCCGGGTTATCCAGCAGATATGTCGCTGATAGTGACTACAGAATCGGGACAGACCGATACAGTTTCTTTCATATTATATCTTGGCGAAAAGGAGTCATCCGATCCTGCTGGTCCTGACAATTACGGATACTATGCATTTGATGAAACAGATACCGCATGGTCAGAATTTATACCGGAATTTGATTGGGTGGAAATTAACCCGGATGAGGATGATTACGATTATGAGGGCGAGGGACTGGATATCAGCGATAACGGTTATGATCGGGATGAATCCCTGGTCATTGAGCTGCCGTTCAGCATCCAGTATTACGGCGAAATATTTGATACTGCAACGGTTTGTTCCAACGGATGGATAGCAATGGGTAACCAGGGAGATATGCATCTCCCCAGGAATTGGACTATCCCTTCACCTCTCGGTCCAAACTATATGATAGCAGTTTACTGGGATGAACTGCGCATGCCCTGGAATGCGGGAATCTATACTTATTTTGATGAAATCAACGGGCGTTTTATTGTAGAATGGTTCAATATGAATCATCATAGTACTGCATTTTCTTGCACATTTCAGATGATTTTTTACAATCAGGAAGCTCGCCCCACATATTCAGGAGACAATGACTTTCTTTTCCAGTATCAAGATGCCAACCATTCAACAGGCGGCGGTATTTCATACGATGTTCCCTACTGGACAACTGGAATTGAAAACGGAACACAGTCAGACGGTTTGTTGATTTCTTACTGGAATGAATATGTTCCCGGTGCTGCCAGGATTCGTGATGAAAGTATTATTCTGTTTTCAACAAATCACTATTCCATTTTCGGAACAATAGCGGGAACAGTAACAGATTTAAGAACCGAAGAACCGTTGCCGGGAGTTGCACTCCATACCACGGACTCCCTCTATTTCGCTGAGACAGACGAAAATGGATACTATTCGATGGAAAATATATTCGTCGGAGAGAATTCACTGGTTTTTGAGCTGGATTGTTATAATACACTGGTCTCTGACAGCTTCACGGTTGCCGACGATGAAACGACTATGGTTAATATTGAAATGTTATTCCCGGAACTCGCACTAGACAACGTGGAAATCAATGAGGAGCTTGAATCCGATAACGAATTAACTATCCCGGTTACCCTGTCCAATAATGGTACAGGATTGCTCGAATACTCCACCGATATATTTCTGGAAGATCCTCGTGAACGACCAGATCGAACCGGTACTCCCTGGAATAACCTGTATGCTTTTGATCTCAGCCCGGATGAATCACGCTATCATGGGTTAGCTTTTGTTGGCAGAAGTTATTTCATAAGCGGATCTGATAACTTTAACCCAACCGGACCTAACAAGATATATAAATATGACGATCTTGGAAGGGAACTGGTAGCAACGTATGATCAACCTGTACCGGAAGAAGACCGAACAGCAACGGGTATGCGCGGATTAGCCTGGGACGGAGAATATCTCTACGGTGTAGATGATGAAGTAATCTACCAGATGGAAATTCAACCTGACTCCATTATCCTTTCAAATTCCTGGGATGCACCCCTGGAATCTGCTCATTTCCTTGAGTGGGACCCTGAGAATGATCTTTTCTGGATGGGTGATTATGATAGCGACATCTATGGAATTGACCGGAATGGCGAGATTATTGAACGGTTTGAGCGGGAATTCATTCCACGTGGAGCAGCATGGAATCCCAATGATGAGACCGGTAAATATCTTTATTTGTTCTCACAGCCGACATCTCGCAGCGATATTCAGGTGTTTAGGATGAATCCTGAATCCGGTGAATCCAACCTGGTTCATACCATACCTTACATCGCAGGTAGATGGGGAATATCAGGAGTTGATTTTTCGAGTACTTGGAACCCACTCGCGCATGTTTTTTCCGCAGTAATAAATCAAACCGAAGAGAGCTATGTGCAGGTATGGTATTTTAATGACAACGACACATTTTTCACAATCAATAATCCTCAAGGAACCTTGCCTGGAGGTGAAGAAGAAATAATAGAATTGTTATTCAGATCAACCGGACTACCTGCCGGTTCGTATTCATTCTTTGTCGGCTTTGAAAATAATGCCTGTGAGGATGAAAATAATTACATCTCAATAACAATGACGCTGCCCGATACTACAGACGAAATCAATGATCCTGATATCATGCAGCCTCTCGAGTGGTCTTTTGACGGCGCTTATCCGAATCCTTTCAACCAAACTTTGACCGTCCGGTTTGCATTAAAAGAGACAGCAATAGTCATGCTGAAGATATACAACCTCCTCGGTCAGGAAGTTGCAGAATTAGCTGGTTTACCAATGTCAGCCGGAAGATATGCGCTGCCCTTCGACGGATCGGGTATGGCGAGCGGAATGTATTTCCTGCAATTTGAAGCGGGACCAATCCATGAAACGAGGAAGATCGTACTTCTCAAATAATGAAGTTAATCTATGCAAAAGATACAGTATATGTTTAGAGATATACTGCCGAACTGCCATATAGTTTTGAAGAAGAGTAAGATTGTTATTGTAACATTACAGGATTAAAATGATGAATCGAACACATTGTTTATACATGATAATTGTAATGTTTCTCCTATTCGTTAATCCTATATCCGCCCAACTTGAATTTACACGACACGATATTGACAATCCTAATGGCCCATTAGATATCTGCGCGGGTGATATTGATGGGGACGGTGATATCGATATTGCGGCTGCGCTGTTCTACGGAAATGCACTGGTATGGTGGGAAAATAATGGTATTGGAGTTATTACTGAGTGTCACAATGTTGCATTGAATGATTCTAATGTCAGAGGTGTTGCTTTAGCAGATCTTGATGAGGATGGCGACACTGATTGTTCAACGTCAACTATAATTTCCCTCCAACGACAATTAGAGTTCCCGTTTTTGTTTTGTTTGTTTATGCAGTTCTCCCCATGGGGAGAACTGCACATTTGTTAAGTGGTGTTTGCCTGTTTCTTCCCCTTCGATTTTTCTAACCGGTAACTGTTCACATTCAGTTCCAGGATCACGCTGTGATGGACTAAGCGGTCGATGGCTGCTGCGGTGG
>Ga0075120_10001763_pt1 | contig 16585 bp, 17 predicted proteins | sample AntAceMetag02UKL_FD_69792 | JGI IMG/M metagenome (GOLD analysis project Ga0075120, IMG submission 69792) | Saline lake microbial communities from Ace Lake, Antarctica - Antarctic Ace Lake Metagenome 02UKL | ecosystem: Environmental > Aquatic > Non-marine Saline and Alkaline > Saline | place... | reverse complement strand
GAGGTGGACCCCATTAGTTGGACAGTTAGTTTGAGCTTTTAGGTGATGGATTCCACTCTTTCATGCTGCTTTTGTTTTTTTCTTTAAATTTAAATAAAATGTTTTGTTTGGTGTTAAACCGGTCAGTCCCTGATGCGGACGTTCATTGTTGTAGAATATAAGGTATTTTCTGATACCTTGCTCTGCTTCGCGCATTGTTTCGTAAAGATTCAGATAGACATCTTCGTACTTGAGAGACCGCCATAACCGCTCGATAAACTGGTTGTCAATCCAACGCCCTTTCCCATCCATGCTGATCTTGATATCATGTTGTTTCAATACTCCCGTAAATGCCTCGCTGGTGAACTGCGCGCCCTGATCGGTATTGAAGATTTCCGGTTTACCATACTTCACCAATGCTTCGTTCAACGCATCCACGCAGAACAGGTGATCCAGTGTGTTCGATAGGCGCCAGGACAGCACTTTACGGCTGAACCAATCCATGATCGCCACAAGGTAGCCGAACCCTTTCGCCAGGGGGATGTAGGTTATGTCCGCACACCAGACCTGGTTCGGATGATCGATTGTCAGATCACGAAGAAGGTAAGGGTAAACCTTGTGATCCCTGAAGGGAAGACTGGTATTCCGTCGCTTCGGATACACGGCGAATATTCCCATCAAACGCATCAAACCTTTACTTTCTTACGGTTGATACGGTTCCCTTCCTGTCGAAGCATATCACGTAACATGCGTGTCCCGGCGAAAGGATGCTTCAGGTGTAATTCGTCCAAACGACACATCAATGCCAGATCTTTTCAGATACAGGCTCAGCTTTGAAATAAGTAGTAGAACGACTGATACCAAGCATTTGACATTGACGGGCGTCTGGTTAAAGATCCTGGCACTCGATCAGCATTTTCTGAGAAACTGGTCCAGATACCTGACCGTTTCTATAAAACACGTTCCATCGTCAACTGACCGATCTTGGCGTGAAGTTCCTTAACTTCGGCTTCATTCTCAATTGAACTTACCCGAATAGCACCAGAGAAAACACCGGTGGCGTTCTCTACAAGCTTTTTCTTCCATTGAGTGATTTGATTGGGATGAATTTCAAAATGGCTCGCCAACTCGGATAAGGTACGATCACCCTTCAACGCGGCCATCGCTACATTCGCCTTGAACTCTGGCGACAACTTCCTGCGTGATCTTGACATCTTCTTCTCCTTCCTGATGAATGAAAAATAGAGCAGATCCATCAACTAACACACTGTCCTAAAATTGGGGTCCTCTTCTGTGATGAGTTCCGCAGGTTCAAGAGAAATCAGAAAAGGCTATTGACTATATTAGAACAATTGGCTAAACTAAGAAACAGCCTTAAGCGTTTGGATTTCCGGAAATGGTTCAATTAATTGAACCAGTGTGCGAAAAATAGCAATGAAAACTTATAAAGATGATGATTTTTAACGGTTGGCGAAACGGCATCCATATCACGGATATGAATTGCTGATTATTGATTGCTCGTCTCAGCATAGACAAGGACAACAACCGCGCCGAACGCAATAATCGACCTTTGGCTGCAACAAGGAAAATATCCGATGGAAACCGTCCTGATGCTGGTGCGACTGCACATAGTGAATTGATGAGCATTATCGAATTAGTCAAGAAACAAGGCATAGATTGGTTCCAATACGAACAATAAGTCATCAATATCAGATGAGCTTGATTTCCCGACTTGTCGTCATACATAATTGAGTAGCCTTAATTTTGAAAAAACCAAAGAACAATCCAAAAGTTATTGGATCTGAAAGAGAGCTTGGAATTCCCTTTTGCGCTTGCAAATGAATGGTGGAGCAGCTTAAAACAGTATTTCTCGATACTTTCGATCGTGGATCAAATATAACTACACAGATCTAAACATTATTTTTCAAGTAACTCGAGTACCATAATAATGACAAAAGTATTAGTTACTGGTGCGGATGGTTTTATCGGCTCACACCTCACTGAAATGTTGCTCACACAGGGCTATCAGGTAAAAGCATTGTGCTACTATAACTCTTTCAACAGTTGGGGATGGCTTGACGGCATTGCACATCCCCAGTTGGAGATTGTGTCCGGAGATGTGCGAGATCCGCATTTCTGTAAACATATCACGGGCGATGTGGAGATCATCTTCCATTTAGCGGCTCTCATTGCTATACCATACTCATATGTAGCTCCCGACAGTTATGTCGATACAAATGTTAAGGGAATCTTGAATATCTGCCAAGCTGCCAAGGAGAATGGAGTTAGACGTGTGATGGTTACCTCCACTTCAGAAGTGTACGGAACAGCACAATATGTTCCCATAGATGAAAAGCACCCCAAGCAGGCACAATCACCATATTCGGCATCCAAGATCAGCGCTGACGCAATGGCAATGAGCTTCTACAATGCCTTCGAACTTCCCGTAGTAATAGTTCGTCCTTTTAATACATACGGACCTCGCCAGTCTGCGCGGGCGATAATTCCAACCATCATAATACAGATTGCAGACGGGATGAAGGATATTAAGTTAGGGGATTTAAGCCCCACACGTGACTTTAACTTCGTGAAGGACATTTGCTGTGGATTTATTGAGCTCTCCAAGTGCGATGCAGCCATTGGGGAGGAGGTCAATATTGCCAGTAACTACGAGATTTCAGTGCGCGACATCTTGCAACTCATCGCCAAGATAATGAAGGCAGATGTTAACTTTGTTGAAGATAGCCAGCGTATCCGACCTGAAAATTCAGAAGTTTTCCGCTTATGGGGAGCTAACGCCAAGATGAAAAACCTTACCGGTTTCGAGCCGGCTTACTCCATTGAATCAGGTCTTCGCGAAACTATCGAATGGTTCACTAAACCCGAGAACTTGAGAATGTATAAGGCAGATATCTACAATGTATAAGTTACATTTTGTAATAAACTTGGATTGTAAAGTGAATAATTTAAATTTTATTTACTATTAGGATAAATTATGATAAATGATGAAATGATTTCTCAGATGAGTCACTATAATTCTCTTAAGAGTAGGATATTATTCGAAATCTCAAGTTGGATTGGTCGTAAATTTTGCAGGAATAGAAGCAAAATACCTCTAACAAAAGAGCCTTTATTACTTGATCTTGGCGTTGGCGATAATTATAAAGATGACTGGATACATGCTGATTTTTTTAGTTGTCCTAGACATTTTAATCCTTTAAAGATTCTTTTTAGTCGAAAAGACAAGACAAAGCGATTACCAGAGGTGGAAACTGATTTGCGTTATCCGCTAAATTGTCCTGATGATTCTATTGATGGAGTATATTTCAGTCATACGATTGAACATTTGCTACCCCATGAAGCCATTAATTTGATAAGAGAAATTTATAGGGTCTTAAAACCAAATAAATGGTTAAGAATTATCGTGCCTGATCTGAAATTTTCTGTTGAGTCTTATTATGGTAGAAATAAGTTGTCAAAATTCACCGGTTGCGAGGCGATTATGAGTTATACTCAAAACTGGGGGCATAGATCAGCTTGGGATGAAGAACTATTATCACTGGTCCTCAAGAATGCGGGTTTCATTAATATTAAAAAGGTGGATTACGGTACAGGTGGGCAAGATGCAAGATTAATTAAAGAGGAAGACATCAGACAATTAGGATCATTAGTTCTTGAGGCTCAAAAACCTGATTATTAAGACAGTTTTCTGAGGAAAAAAGTGAATCACAAAAACACGAGGTATTATAACATCTGATGATTCCTCTTTCAGTACCATCTATCAGTGGCAATGAATGGAGATACATTAAGGAGTGTTTAGACACGGAATGGGTATCTTCCGCAGGCAAGTATGTAGACTTGTTTGAAGAGAAGATCACAGATTATACGGAGTCCAAATACGCGATTGCTTGTGCTAATGGAACCTCTGCGCTGCAAGTCTCTTTAAGGTTAGTAGGTGTAAAACGGAATTGTGAAGTCATTGTACCAACGATCACATTCATTGCTCCTATAAATGTGGTTCGGTATCTCGGTGCAGAACCTTTGTTTATGGATGCAGATGATTATTACAATATTGACATAGAGAAAACGATTGATTTTATAAAGAATGAAACGAAATTTGAGAATGGATATACCCTAAACAAACATACGCTCAGACATATCAACGCAATTATTCCCGTGAATGTTTTTGGGAATGCGGTGAATCTTGAACCGCTTTTGGATATCTGCCGTGAGAGGAACATTAAAATTGTTGAAGATGCAACCGAAAGCCTTGGGACAAGGTACAATTATGGGCAATTGACTGGGAAGCACTGTGGCACGATAGGTGAATTAGGATGCTTATCATTCAATGGAAACAAGATGATAACCACCGGAGGCGGTGGTATGATCCTTACAGATGACAAATCGTTGGCGGAACGAGCAAAATATCTTACAACTCAAGCAAAAGATGATCCGATACGCTATATCCATAATGATGTTGGCTACAATTTCAGGATGACAAACATACAAGCAGCGATGGGTGTTGCGCAGTTGGAACAACTACCTGGATTTCTTGAAAAAAAGAGAAATAACTATCAAATATATAGAGAAAGGATTGATGAGATACCTGGACTAAGAATTGCCGATGTGCCTGATTATGCTGATAATAATTGCTGGATGGTAGCAATGCAGGTTGACAAGGAAATATACAGTAAAGATCGCGAACAAATGATGAAATACCTTGCAGATAATAAGATAGAGTCTCGTCCAGTCTGGTATTTAAATCATTCACAAAAACCTTATGAAGATTGTATGACTTATAAAATAGAAAAAGCTGATATACTCTTAAACCAAACCTTGAATATACCTAACAGTGTTAATATCACAAAAGAAGAGGTAAATACAGTAATTGGAGTATTAGCAAATGCATGATATTGTAATAATTGGCGGTGGTGGGCATGCAAAAGTTATAATTTCGATATTACTGAAAAACCGTAATTATCGGATTATTGGATACACAGATCTTTATAATAATGGTGATATTTTAAATATACAATACATAGGTAATGATGACGTATTACGCCAGGTCATAATTGATAATCCATCTACTTCTGCTACAATAGGACTTGGGATGATTAAAACATCTGATGCACAGAAAAGAAAGCAGGTTTTTGAATTAATACGTTCTCTTGGATTTGAATTATCTCCGGTTTTATCACTGAATGCAATCATTGATTCGGATGTTTCGATGGGCGAAGCAACGGTTGCAATGAGTGGGGTTGTTGTGAACTGTGGAACAACAATTGGCAAATCGGTCATTTTAAACACAAATTGTTCAATCGATCACGATTGCAATATCGGGGATTTTACCCACATTGCTCCAGGTGTGACGATTTCGGGTGGGGTGACGGTGGGTGAAAATGTTCTGATCGGTGTGGGTTCGGTTGTAATTGAATATAAAGCCATCGCCGATAACGTTATTATTGGAGCAGGAGCGGTTGTTACACGTGATATAATTGAAGCGGGTGTTTACGCCGGAATTCCTGCGAAGCGGATCAAATGATATTCGTTCTAGGCGATGCAAATCCATCGGATTATTGAGGACTCACCAACTTACGTTTCTGTTCCTTCGGATCTCCAAGCTCATAAGGATTCATGCTAACGTACGAGAGTGGACAAAATATATGACAATGCTTGAAATCGTTTCTTTAGTAGATTTTGCTATGGGAAAAGAGTCAGTGCACGAATGAATGGGTTAATTATTAAATTAAAGGGCCTCCTTGAACGATATAAAGTCTATTATCAAAGTGCATCCCTGTATCTGCTTCCAACCGTGATTATGACTGCTGTTAAAGTAGTAACAAATCCCTTTATGGCAAGAAATTTATCGCCAGAAGATTATGCCGTGATGGGATATTTTAGCTCATTTATTATCATTTTTCAGCAAATTCTAAATTTTAGTGTCATTACCTATTTTTTAGCAAATTATTATAAGATACCCGAAAAGAGAAGACAAATTGTAAGTGATACTATTCTGATTGCACTTTTGGTTTATGGATTTGTTGCTTTAGTAGTTCTATATGCTGTGTTTTATTTTTATTCCAGATGGAGCGAGGTCTCCTTAGCCTTTTTCCCCTACGCTTTACTTACTTATGCACCGATCTATTTTACCAGTTTTATGACGCTTTATTTGGTGAAATGTCGCCTAACACGCGAGGCTGGTAAGTTTAGTAAACTTACAATTTTTAATGGTCTGTTCTCCGTTATATTGGCAATCCTTCTGGTCATTATTTACAAATTTGGCGCGACCGGGGCGTTGTTGTCTGGTTTAATAGCATCTGTTATAACGGGTGCATATTGCTTCAAACAGTTATTTGGGAAATTTCAATTTGATTTTACCGTCATCAAAGATGCCTTTCATTTTGGATGGCCCCTGTCACTTTTAGGAATATTGACGTACTTTTCTACCGGTATTGACAGAGCGATGCTTGAGAGATTGAACGATACCTACACACTCGGTTTTTACTCTGTTGGGCTGCAGATGGGGGGATACTTTATGCTTTTCTATTCGGCAATTGCACAAACTTTTGAGCCGGACATTTATAAAGCAATCGCTGAAGATAACAAGCGGAAACTGGCGAAAATTATTGCGGGTATTGTATCGCTTAATGCAATCCCCAATATAATATTTATTGTTTTTGCACCTCTGATTATTGGTCTTTTAACCTACGGCCGTTATACCGACGCTTCCAGTTTTGCCCAAATATTAGCATTAAAAAATATTACTGTTTCCATTGCTTACTCCATTGGAGTTGTTGTTGTAGGATATGGATATAATAAATCAGCATTGGTAATTGGTATATTCAAAGCGGCATTGTTCACCGTTATGTTTAAGTTTATGATTTCGCATTTTGGTTTTTACGGAGCTGCTTGGGGGCAGGTACTTTCTTATGTTATTGCGGCGTTCCTGTCAATAATACTTTTATTCTTTAAATTCAAGTATTATCGAATTGGTGTTTTTAAGAAGTAAAGTTTTTCTTACTCGCTAAAAGTTGGTTAACCAAGAATCGCAATTTGCTACTGCTCAAGGGAGCGTGGCATTCCTTCTGGTGTACACTAAATATTTTGGAATTATGATTAAACCATTTAAGAAACCGATTTTCGTAACACGGCCATTTCTTCCACCAATTGAAGAGTTCAGTGCCGGATTACAAGAAATTTGGGATAACCAATGGCTGACAAATGAAGGTCCAGTTCTACAGCGCTTCAGTCGCCAACTGTCACAACAATGTGATACGGATAACGTATGTCTTTTCACAAACGGGACGCTGGCTCTGCAAATTGGTTTACAAGGGTTAGGGATTACGGGTGAAGTTATTACGACTCCGTTCACGTTTGTGGCGACGACTCACGCTCTGTACTGGAACAAAATTAGACCTGTTTTTGTTGATATAGAACCGGATTATTACACGCTTGATCCAGATAAGGTTGAAGCTGCAATCACGCCTTGGACAACAGCGATTCTTGCGGTTCATGTTTTCGGATACCCTTGCAAACTCGACGAATTGGCAGACATCGCTAGGCGTCACAATCTGAAGCTAATTTACGATGCCGCTCACGCATTCGGAGTAACTGTCGACGGCAAGCAGATTTCTCACTTCGGCGATATGAGTATGTTCAGTTTCCACGCCACCAAGTTGTATCATTCGTTGGAAGGAGGGATGCTGATATTTCAAGATGACGGCTTGAAATCGACTTTTGACTATCTGAAAAACTTCGGTTTCAAGAACGAAGTCGAAGTTGTGATGCCTGGCACTAATGCCAAAATGAATGAAATGCAGGCATTAATGGGTATTTTGGTTCTCAAACATTTGGATGATCTAATCGAGAAAGGTAGAGTAATTGAGGCAATGTACAGGGAGCGACTTGCAGAAGTACCGGGAATTCATTTTCCCCCGGAACTAACAGCTAACATACGATATAATTATGCATATATGCCTATCGAGGTGAACGAGAAAGAGTTCGGAATGAGCAGAGATATGCTCTACGAAAAACTGAGAGAATACAACGTATTTGCAAGGAAGTACTTTTACCCACTGGTGACCGATTTTGCCTGTTATAAGAATGTTCAAACGCGCGATTCACTGACCGTGGCAAACGGAGTGGCGGATAGGATTTTGTGTCTGCCAACGTATTATGACCTTGCGATTGATAGTATTGAAAGGATTTGTGAAATTATCATTAAATCAAGTAGTGGGATTTGATATGCAATCAAGTGTTCTTGGAAATTATTTCGAGGATTTCGTTATAGGTGAAACAATATATCACAGCCTATCAAAAACAATCTTTGAGTGCGATAACAATTTCTTTTCATTGATTACGATGAATCACCATCCACTTCACACCAACATTGATTTTTGCAGTAAAACAGATTTCAATAGAATTGTTGTTGTTGGCACTTTGGTTTTTAGTATTACTGTTGGTATCACAGTACCGGATATTAGCGGGAAAGCGATTGCTAATCTTTGCTATGAAGAGATCAACCACATAGCACCCGTTTTTATTAATGATACGATATATGCTCGATCTATCATTTTAGATAAAGTTGAATCAAAATCGAAATCTGATAGAGGAGTTATTATAGTAGAGACAACCGCATTTAATCAGGATTCAGTGGATGTTTTAAAGTTTCGCCGGAAAGTCCTGATTCCCAAAAGGAGCCAAAATGATTAATTATATTCTTCGAAGTTTGATGTTTGTTCCAGGTCATAACGAAAGGTTGCTTAAGAGTGCTGCCAATAGCGACGCTGATGTATTACTGTTGGATATCGAAGATTCCGTTCCGACTACCGAAAACAAGAAACTGGCACGTGAAACTATTAAAAGATGGGTTGAAAACCGGGCTTTTAAAAATCATCTGGTGTTTCCTCGAGTAAATGATCGAGTGAGTGGACATCTTCTTAAGGATATATATAATCTAACTATTGCAGGTGTGGATGGTTTTATGTATCCAAAGTCACAAAGAGGTGAAGATATTTACTTCATTGATAAATTGTTGGAAACAATTGAATGCGAAAAAGGTTTCCCAATTGGTACATTCAAATTAATCCCTCTTATTGAAACTGCAGCTGCTGTACTGAATGCACAAGAGATTTGTCAGGCCTCCAAAAGAGTAATTGCTATAGCATTTGGTTGTGAGGATTTTATTACGGATCTCGGTGGAATTCACGATGTGGAAGGACATAGCATTTTCAGCCCAAGAGCAATTATTGCCATGGCAGCTAAAGCTAATAATGTTGTACCAGTCGATACGGTACATATCAATGTGCATGATTTAGATGATTTGGAAAAGAATCTAAAGCTTGCCCGACTACTTGGATTCGAGGGAATGCTTGTTCTTAATCCCAAAGAGCTACCGTTAGTTCATCAATATTTTTCACCTGATGAAAAGGAGATAAAGGATGCGAATGAAATGATTCTCCTTGCTGAAAAAGCAGAAAAAGAAGGTAAAGGAGTCGCTGTGCTTAACAGTAAATTCATAGGTCCTCCAATGGTGGCCACGGCTAAAGAAGTAATTAAAAGAGTCAATTTAATCTCTGCGAAATCCTTAAAAAGGAATCGTCAATGAAAAAGAAAGTAGTAATACTAGGTGGAAGCGGTATTGGTATGATCGCTGCATCAATAATCGCAAAGCAATCAGATATAGAAGTACTGGGTTTTCTTAACGATTACATTGAAGTCGGGCAGTTTGTCGGTAAATATCTAAAGTTTAAGGTATTAGGTAAATCAGAATGCATATCTGAATATCTAAACGATGATAACGTGAGTTTTTTTATTGCCTATGTAGGGTTGCTTAGTGAAAAGGATGCTTATGAAAAGGTAATATCATTGAAAATACAATCTGAGAAGTTCATTAGCATCATTGATTCTACTTCAATTATTCCTCATGGATTTTGCTCTGTTGGAAACGGTGTTTTATTCGCACCTTTATCACAACTTAGCACTGATACAACAATATCCGACAACTGCATGCTTCTACCAAATTCATTTGTTGGCCATGACAGTTTCTTAGATAGATTCGCACATTTGGCGACAAACGCTGTTGTGGGTGCTAATGTTCATGTTGGAAAAGCTGTTCATATCGGGAGTAATGCCACTATCAAAGAGAAAATACACATAGGAGACTATAGTGTTATCGGAATCGGCTCAGTAGTCGTTAGGGATGTGCCGGAGAATGTTATCGTTGCAGGAAATCCAGCACGTATTTTAAGGTATAAAGATTGAAAGTGAATGATTGAATATGTCCGACGGCTTAAAAAGCAAGACTCTGCGTGGTCTGTTCTGGAGCTTCTTCGAGCGAGACGGACAGCAAGGCATCCAATTCGCAATCTCTATCATTCTGGCTCGATTGCTTTTGCTGGATCAAATTGGATAAAAAATGAATGATAAATTTGCACTATATCTAAATTGGGTTCAATGTAAAATCCTAATCAAAGTACACAACATTTGGGACTTGACTTGATAGTGTATTCATGAATAATATTCCAGTACAGAAAATGATTAGAAACATCAGGTGAATAGCCTTACCTATTATTTTATTTAAAATAAATAAAATAATAGGTATTGAACAAAGCTAACGCTAGATACATAAAAATAGGATAATTTAAATGAATTCAGCACCAATTATGGTATAAGTATATGATCGTGAAGTACACTTCAGAAACTGTATTGAATCGTTAAAAAAGAACAAATTGTCTGAAGATTCACATCTTTTCGTGGCTATTGATGCACCTTATAAAGAAGAACATTTATCTGTGCACAAAAGAATTGTAAAATATGCAAAGAAGTGAAACACAATACTGAAAGTGCTTATGTCTGGGATTTTGGAAGTTTCGCCTTTGATCGCTCTATAAATATACTTGATTATTACAAAAACGCAGAGTTTGTTCTTGCGATGCGCGGGCATGGTCAGATAGTTCCTATTGGGCTTAACGTTCCTGTGATTTCACTGGAGAATCATGATAAGAATATTGGTCTTATGAGAAAGCTAAATTTAGAATATTATAATGTCAATATACTTGAGAAAGAACTGAGCGTTAAAATTATTGAGAAAGTCGATCATATATAAGATAATAGTGTCAAAACAAAAAATTGTACAAGAACATCAATTGGCAGCTTTACGATGACACGAAAAAAGCTTTGTTAAAAATAACGGAAAGTATTGGTAAAAAGTGAAAGCTGTAAACCGCAATAGTCTACGGCGTGAAACCTTTCGTGGTCTATTATGGAGCATTTTTTGAGATTATTTGGCAGTAAGGAGTCCAGTTTTCTTGGTACCTATTTGAGTTTGTTGATTTTACTGATCTAATTTGAATATACAGCATGAGCTAAACAATGAATAATAAATTTGCACCAATTCTGATTTCTGTTTATACTCGATTAGGACATTTGAAGAGATGTGTTAATTCTTTGAAATTAAATAAGATCAGTAAAGATTCGGATCTGTATATAGTTTCTGATGCTCCATGCAAGAATGAAGACATTCCCTTAGTAGATGAAGTCCGAGAATATATTAATTCTATTACGGGGTTTAATAGTGTTAATTTGTTGGCAAATAAGAATAACCTTGGCGGGATAAAATCTATAAGGGATGCGCGTGATGTAGTTTTCAGCAGGTATGATAGGTCGATATTTATGGAGGATGATAATTTAGTCTCACCGCAATTCTTGACCTATATGAACGAAATGTTAACGAAGTATGAGACTAATGACTCAATTTATACAATTTGCGGTTACCACTTTCGAATCAATATTTCTGATAATTATCCATATGATATTTATTTCTCCCGTTCATTTTCTGCATGGGGATATGCTCTTTGGAAAAGTAAATACGTAGATATATATAGCGATACTTTCCAAATGAATGATAAGTCTGCTCTGAAGCGGTTCAAAAAAACGATGACATTTGGTTACGAAGTTTTGAGACGAGATATGGAATCAGGTAATATGATTGGAGATGCACGTATAGGTTATCTTTTGTTCAGGAATAATCAATATTGTGTTCTTCCAACTAAAACTTTAGTAACAAATATCGGACATGATGGTTCAGGTCTGCATGGTCATGTTACCGATGATTATATTAATCAAAAGTTTGATCCCGCCTTTGTACCCAGTAGGTTTCCACCTGAGGTTTATGAAGATAAAAGAATCAAACGTGAACTTAAGAGGTATTTTGCCGTTTCCAGATACAAAAAAGCACGACGGGTTTGTGGGAAGATATATCGGTCTCTTAGAGGGTGGCTAACATCAAAAAACTAAAAGTTATATGGATCTGCCACTTTTCCAATACCGAAGTGCGTGAGCGGTTACCTTTGGGAAAGAAAGGGAAACTGTTGGAAGACTTCGCTCCATGGATAACCAATATGATCCAAGAGTTCAAACAGTTCACCGATATTGAAGTCCATATTGTAGCTCCCCATGAAGGATTAAACACGATTGTGCACTCCTTCGACAGCGAAGGAATTCATTACCATTTTTTCAAAACTGATATGCCGATCCTGAACCGGCATTGGCCTCGTGTCTTTCTTTTGGATGAGTGGACAAAGTATTTTTTCAATCGCCTGCTTGTTAGCTATCTCGTTAAAAGAATAAACCCTGATATTATTAATCTTATTGGGGCAGAAAACGCCTATTATTCTTCAACCGTGCTGGGGATTAAAAATATTCCGGTATTGATCTCGATACAGGGTATGTATTCCATTGATGATAGATTTAAAATTCATGGGAAAGACATACTTCGAAGCAACATTGAAAGAAAGATATACAGTGAAAATAAGTATTTTGGAATTAGTGCTCCATATATGCCGGAACTAATCAGGAGAGATTCTCCTAACCCTATTTTCTTTTGGAATCGGTACCCGCTTAAAGTTCTTAGACTGAATGATGCACAAGCCATCATAAAAGAATATGATTTTACCTATTTTTGTCGAATAACTCCCCTAAAAGGACCTGAAGATGCCTTGCGGGCTTTGGTTTTGGTAAAAAAGTACAAACCCGATGTTACCATGCGGATGATGGGACCTGTTGGTGAATCGTACCTCAATGAGTTGAAAGATAAAGCGCGTGAATTGGGGATAGACCAAAACGTAATATTTTCAGGTGGTTATGTTTTGCAAGAAGATATGCTCAAAGAAGCGGCAAAATCGAAATACTATGTGTTGCCCACTTTAATTGACACTATTCCAGGTACCATATTTGAGGCTATCTATCTTGGATTGCCTGTAGTGAGTTATCGTGTGGGGGATATTCCGAGACTCAATACAGGAGAAACGCGCGTCCTCTTGTGTGATCGCGGGGATATCGCATCGTTAGCCCAAAACATGATCCGTCTGTTGGATGAACCGCAGTTGGGGGTAGATTTGAGTCGAAAAGCCAAAGCTTTCATTGAAGAATGGTTTGATAATCGGAAGCTTGCATTGAATATTACAGATAAATACAAAGCTGTATTGGCACACTATCACCATAATGAACCTGTGCCAGCCCACTTGTTGTACGAAAATTACATGAACAACATATAGCGAACTATGTTCTTAGACGACACAGTAACCTTAATGGAAATGGTCGATCACTTCGGTTCCGAGGTTTCTCACTATTTTAGTCACATCTGCAAGGAAGTTTGAAAAATGAGACAGAGATACTCTGACTTAATCGTCAATAAAGAGGATTCAATTCTTTTTGTTCTTAAGAAGATGGATCTTGCTGAGCGGAAGCTGATGATCGTAATGGATATGAATCAATTTGCGAGCCTCATTAGTATTGGCGACATTCAAAGATCCATTATCAAGGGAATTGATCTTAATATGTCAATAGATCAGATACTTCGTTATGAAGTAACTTTTACAACAACACAGGACGATCTGGAAACCGTGAAACAACGCATGAAAGAGCGAAGAATTGAGTTCATGCCTGTTGTTTCTCTTACGGGAGAATTAGCTGATGTAATATTTTGGGAAGATTTGTTCGAAGAAGAACTTTCGCCGAAAGGGAAAGTAAAGTTAAACCTTCCCGTTATCATTATGGCAGGTGGTCTGGGCGCTCGGTTAAAACCATTAACAAATGTTTTACCTAAACCTCTAATCCCAATTTGCAAGAAAACTATTATAGAAGTGATCATGGATCGATTTGTAGATTATGACTGCAATGACTTTTTTCTTTCTGTAAATTATAAAGCTGATCTTATCCGCTACTATTTGGACTCGCTAAAGAATCAGAAATATCATATCGAATATTTCCAGGAGGATAAACCATTAGGAACGGCAGGCAGCTTACATTTGTTAAAAAATAAAATCAATTCCACATTCTTCGTTTCTAACTGCGATATCATTATTGATCAGGATTATAGCGAGATCTTGAATTATCATCTCGAAAATGAAAATGAAATAACAATTGTCGCAGCGCTGAAGAACTACTTTATACCATACGGCACACTGACTACGCGTGAAAATGGATTGTTACAAAATATTGAAGAAAAACCGGATATTGTTTTCAAAATAAATACTGGATTCTACATTTTAGAACAGCATCTCCTTAATGAAATTCCAGATAATCAGTTTTACCACATTACCACCTTGATCGAAAATATTCATCGACAAAACCGGCGCGTAGGTGTCTTTCCTGTAAGTGAGAAGTCATTAATAGATATTGGTAATTGGGACGCGTATTTATCACACATTCGAGTCACACATGCTAAGTAGAATAAATATATTTCGATTCGCAGTATTTCTTTTTTTGATCCTCAAAACATTTCCGATAACCCAGCGCTTTTTGCCCCATGATTATGCGATTCCCATATTCTTATTAATCAGCGTGTCCGTAACATTTTACCCCAAGGCGTTTATTAATAAGCAGACGTTCATGTTATTGATATATTTAGGAATTCTCTGCATTTTTACTTTACTTGGACACCCTCGTGCGACTTTTGGTTGGGTACTATTCGAGGTTTTGCATCTTTTCCTATCTTTGTGCATCTTTAACGTTATTATTTATAATCATGATATTTATGTATTTAAGGCTGTTGCTTTTGTGGGAACGCTTATCATCTTAATTACGATATTGTTAACGCTAGGCATCTTAGAGAACGCTCCTAAAATGGTACGTATGATGGTTGTTTCTGACACAGACGTGAGGTTTTACTACAATAGGCTGGGAATAATCACGTTTGGTAGTATACATGCACTTCCTTTCCTGTTTCCCGTTCTAATCGGAAATACGAAATCATATATAAGATATAGAAACAAAATGCTAATCCCTATATCAACATCTCTAATGGTAATTGTTGTGTTTTATTTAATGATATTAAAATCCGCCTTTACCATTGCTTTGTTATTATCATCATTTTCCATAATAATGAGCATTTTTATTAGCAATGATAGAACACGAAACATTATTTTATTCCTTGTCCTCTCTTTTATGTTTCTTTCACCTCAAGGCAGAAATCTGACTATTGGAGCTATTAATACGGCTATCAATATACCTATAATCTCCCATTCGTATAGTAAATTCATTGATATAGTCGATTCAATTGCGGAAGGTTCACCTGTTGGCCAAGCAAGCGGAAGGACAAAATTGACTACTAAGTCGTTTAATACATTTTTTAAAAGTCCAATGTATGGCTCTTTTAGCAAAGTGAATGCTGGAGGACACTCATACTTTATTGATCGTCTAGCCTATTTCGGATTGCTTGGTTCAATACCATTCTTTATGTTTTATTATTATGTATTAAGGGCAGTTTATTTTTTCATTGAAATAAGGTTAAGGCCATATTATATGTTGTGCATATTGGTCTTTATATTCTTAAGCACTTTTCAAAACATAATTGGGATTGAGAATACTTTATACCTGTTTATTCTTTTCCCAGGATTATCTTTATTCTCGACTACAGTCCGGATAACACCAGAAAAGGCTTGTTGAAAAATTATTCCACAATGTAAAACAATTCTTTCCTGAAAACAGAGGACACATGTCCGGTTCTGAAGTAAATACCAATAAAAACGCTTCAATTAGGATGACCCTGTCTGTCTAACGTCAACTATAATTTCCCTCCAACGACAATTAGAGTTCCCGTTTTTGTTTTGTTTGTTAAGGCAGTTCTCCCCATGGGGAGAACTGAACATTTGTTAAGTGGTGTTTGCCTGTTTCTTCCCCTTCGATTTTTCTAACCGGTAGCTGTTCACATTCAGTTCCAGGATCACGCTGTGATGGACTAAGCGGTCAATAGCTGCTGCGGTGGTCATGGGATCTTTAAATATCTGTTCCCATTTTGAAAACGGCAGATTACTGGTGAGCATGATGCTCCCGCGTTCGTATCGATCAGCCAGCAAGGTGAACAACACTTCCATTTCAGCTCGACTTTGCTGGACATAACCTATTGATTAGCAACATTTAGAATTCCTGTTTAACGACAATTACAATTCCCGTTTTGATGATGGGATTATTAGACTGTCCACGGACTCAACATAGGAGGACTTGGATGGTCACCGACAAACAGGTGAGGTATTTGATGAAGCTAATTCAGAGTGAGGCAACGTTGTCTTTGGCGGCACGCAAATCAGGTATGGATGAAAAGACT
>Ga0075120_10001762_pt1 | contig 16587 bp, 15 predicted proteins | sample AntAceMetag02UKL_FD_69792 | JGI IMG/M metagenome (GOLD analysis project Ga0075120, IMG submission 69792) | Saline lake microbial communities from Ace Lake, Antarctica - Antarctic Ace Lake Metagenome 02UKL | ecosystem: Environmental > Aquatic > Non-marine Saline and Alkaline > Saline | place... | reverse complement strand
TATGACTAATCATATCATTAGCAAAAAAATTCTCAACACCATAAAAGAAAAGAAAATACTACCTAAACCAAGATGGGAATTTGTATTAAAAAATTATTTTGTTTGGTCAATTGGCATTTTAGCTTTAATTGTTGGCAGTTTGGCGTTCTCGGTAATTATTTACATGTCAAAATATAATGATTGGGATGTTTATCAAAACATTGAGAGTAATTTGGTAAAATTTATTTTAATGACTCTCCCCTATTTTTGGCTTATTTGTCTTGTCCTTTTTATTATTGTTGCTTTTTATAATTTTAAACATACTAAAAAAGGTTATAGATTTAATTTAATGGAGATAATTATCGCAATTATCTCCATCAGCCTTCTTTTTGGCGTTTTGTTGTATAATTTTGGTCTTGGACACGCAATTGATAAATTATCAACTGAACGTCTACCTTTTTATGAAAAATTAATGAATAACCGACGTGCAATTTGGCAAAATCCAAATAAAGGTTTTTTAATCTGTGAAGTGATAGAAGTTGTGGACGATAAAAATATTATTACCGAAGATCCTACGGGAAATATATGGAATATCATCATAAAAGATATTCTGTCAAATTTTTCTAATATAATTCAAAAGGGAGATAAAGTTAAAATAATTGGTGAAAAACAAAACGATAATCTATTTTATGCAAAAATAATTATACCAGCTCGACCACCAATGGAGACTTGGTTTAATGCTAGACGACCAATGCCTCACGATAATATAAAAAACAAATTAGAAATGATAAATCAATTAGAAAAAGACAAAAAAGAAATTGGTAAAATTTGTGAAAATAATAACGATTGCCGAGTTCCCTTTTTCTACGCTATACGATCAGATTGCCCCTACGAATCAAAATGTATTGATAATAAATGTACTGTTCTCTGTCCCTGGACTGGACCAAATATTATAAATGCACCCTGTGAACAAACTTCAGACTGCGACTGCTCAAACTACTTACTAAACAATAAGGGAGAATGTATTTGTTTTGAAAAAAAATGTGCAATTGTTATAGATAAATAATGAAAGAAAAAAACATTTTAAACGTATTAATTATAAGAAGGTTATTATTTAATTTCTATATTTATGAAAAATTTTTTAGCTTTGATACTGAGGCATAAAATAATTGTCTCAATTATTGTGCTGTCATTGGTTGGTGGCAATTATTTTATTTATCAAAAAACAAATACTAGCGAAAGTGTTGTCAAATATACAACAGCAACAGTTGAATATGGCATGCTAATTAATTCTCTGTCTGGCACAGGGCAAGTGTTGGCTAGCAATCAAGTAGAAATTAATCCAAAAGTTTCAGGTGATATTGTTCTATTGAATATCAAAAATGGACAAGAAGTTAAGAAAAATGATTTAATCACACAAATTGATGCTCGAGATGCAGTTGGCGAAGTCAACGAAGCTAAAAATGCATTAGAAAATGCTAAATTTGATTTAGAAGAGTTATTGGAGTCAGTTGATAGCTACATTCTTCTTCAAGCTGAAAATAATTTAGCTGACTCCCGCGACACTTTATCTAAATTAATAGTCAACCAAAAAAACGAATATCAAGATTTTTTGAAAGACAAGGATGACGCGGAAGATGATTTAGTTGAATCTTACGAAGATGCTTATAGCACTATCTCTAATGTATTTCTAGATTTACCTGATGTAGTCACCGGACTCTACGACACCTTATTTGGTGATACATTATCTGAAGCTGAAATTGTTTTTGGCAATAGTACGAACGATCAAGCTTTGCTAAGTTCTTTTGATTCTAATGATTATGAACAACGAGACGAATTTGAAGAATTTGTTGATAGAGCTATTGACTACTACAACGATACTAAAGAATATTACGATTTAACTTTTGATCATTATAAAAATACCAACAGATATTCTAACGAAACAACAATAGAAGAACTTCTAGCAACAACCATTGAAACAATAAAAAAAACATCTGACACAATTAAAAGTGAGGTTAATATGTTTGATTATTGGATTGCTTATCGTACAGAAAAAAATTATGAAATTTATGGACAGATTGACAATTATCAATCTGCTTTAAATTCATATACTTCTCTAACTAACAGTCATTTATCTAGCCTTTTGTCTGCCCAAAGATCAATTAAAAATTATAAAGAAGCTATAGAAGACGCTGAAAAAAATATAACCGATGCTGAAGTGGATAATCCGCTTGATTTAGCCCAAGCCGAAAGAAATGTAAAAGAAAAAGAAGAAAATTTAGCTGATTTAATAGAAGGCGCCACTGAATTAGAAATTAAAAATGAAAAAATAACAATTCAGCAGAAAGAAAATTTATTAGTAACTGCTCAACAAAATTTGGCTAATTGCTATATACGTGCCCCATTTGACGGTATTATGGCAGAAGTGAATATAAGTTTAGGCGATACGGTTTCTTCAGGCACAAATATAGGCTCTATAATTACTAATCAAAAAATTGCTGAAATAACTCTCAATGAAATTGATGCTGCTCAAGTAGCAATTGGGCAAAAAGCTAATCTAACTTTTGATGCAATATCAGATTTATCAATTACTGGTGAGGTAGCTGAAATTGACACATTAGGAACAGTTAATTCGGGTGTAGTTAGTTATGATATAAAAATCGCCTTTGATGTCCAAGACGAAAGGATTAAGTCTGACATGAGTGTGAGCGTAGATATTATTACTGAATCTAAAGCTAATGTATTATTAACACCAATTAATGCTGTTAAAACTGTTGGTACAAATAATTATGTAGAAATTTTAATTGACGGGCAAGTACAGAAAAAAAATGTAACGATTGGACTGAGTAGCGACATAATGATTGAAATTGTAGAAGGATTAGAAAAAAACGAAGAAATCATCACTCAGACTACAAATGGCTCCACCAGCTCTCAAACACAAAGTTCAAGTAAAAATAAAAACTCAAGCAAAATGGGTGGCATGATGATGCTACGTTAAAACATATGATAAAATGTAAAAATATTTCAAAAGTTTATAAAACTGGTGACGTAAAAGTTGAAGTTTTAAAACAAATAAATTTTGATATAGCCCAAGGTGAATTTGTAGCTATCATCGGTCCTTCTGGTTCTGGCAAGTCAACTTTGATGCATATACTAGGGGCTTTAGACAAACCGAGTGACGGTAAATATTTTCTTGATAAAAAAGATATTTCAAAATTTTCTGAAGATGAATTAGCAGAAATCCGCTCGCGAAAAATTGGTTTTGTTTTTCAATCTTTCAATCTATTATCTCGTTCCACTGTCTTGCGAAATGTAGTTATGCCATTACTGTATGACAATAAAATTTCAAAGGATAAGCGTCAACAAAGAGCAGAAAACGCTTTAAATGCTGTTGGTTTAGAAAAAGAACGATGGCATCATTTATCAAACCAATTGTCTGGCGGACAAATGCAAAGAGTAGCTATCGCTAGAGCATTAGTCAACGAACCAGACTTAATTTTGGCTGATGAACCAACTGGCAATCTTGACTCCAAGACTGGGGATATTGTTCTAGCTACTTTTAAAAAATTAAATAAAGAAAAAAATCATACTGTTATTTTAATTACTCATGAGCGTTATGTAGCTGATCATGCCGACAGAGTTATCGAAATCAAAGACGGTCAAATTATTTCCGATAAAGAATCAAATCATAATGGTCTAAAAAATAAATAATACCAATAAAATAAATATGCTATTCCCAGATCTATTACAAGAAACATATTTTGCTTTATCTGCCAATAAATCACGTTCAGCTTTAACAATACTTGGAATTGTTATTGGTATTGGTTCGGTAATATCCATGATTTCTATTGGACAAGGTGCAGCTAAAAATATTGAAGAGAATATACAATCTCTCGGATCAAATCTATTGGTTGTCATGCCTGGTTCGCAAGGAGGTGTTGGTTCAATGGTTAAGGGTGGTATGGGTTCGGCTGATACATTAACCATGGAAGATGCAGAAGCTATAAAAGAACAAATTGAATACGTAGAAGAAATAGCTCCCTATGTATCATCCAAAAAACAAGTTAAAACTACACAGGGTACTAATACAAATACTAGTATTTATGGAGTAACCGAAGCATATACAACAGTAAAAAATATTGAAATTGAGCTAGGTAATTTTTTAAATACTGTCCAAGTTGATAAAAATTCTAAGGTAGCAGTAATTGGACCAACTACTCGAGACGATTTATTTGGTGAAACGATCGACCCAACTGGACAAAAAATTAGGATTGATAATTTAGAATTTACAATTATTGGCATGACCACTAGTAAAGGTAGCTCTGGAATGGGTAATTCTGATGATTTAATCTATATCCCAATTTCCACTGCTCAACGATATTTAACGGGAAATGATTCTGTGAGCACTATAAACATCCAAGTTGCAGATGCAGAAATGATGACAATTGTTGAAGAGAAAATTACCAATTTACTTTTAGATAGACATAATATCGCTGATGCCACTCAAGCTGATTTTAGCATCATGAACCAAGCCAATATTATAAATACCATGACATCAGTCACGGACACTCTAACATTACTTCTTGGCGCTATTGCTGGAATTTCTCTTCTGGTTGGTGGTATCGGCATAATGAATATGATGCTAACTACAGTTACAGAAAGAACCAGAGAAATCGGTTTACGCAAATCACTAGGAGCCAAAAATAAAGATATTAGCACGCAATTCTTAGCTGAATCTATTGCCCTAACTTTTATCGGTGGGTTTATTGGCATTATATTCGGCTATATTGCCTCTATTTTAATTACTAAATTTTCCGGCACTACCACAAGTATTAGTGCTAACTCAATTTATTTGGCTTTTGGAGTTTCAGCTGCTATCGGCATTATCTTCGGCTATTACCCTGCTCGAAGGGCAGCTAAGCTGAACCCAATTGAAGCTTTAAGATATGAATAAAATAAACATTATGTTTACAAAAAAAAGTCTTTTTATTATTCCTTGTTTAGCTATTACTCTAATATTTTTTACGGGTTGTGCAACAAAAAATAAAGTTAACGAAGATATTCAAGAAAATCACAGCCAAACAGAAACAAAAGATTCAAATGCCCCAGCCAATACTTTTGGCAATAACCTTGAGGAAGCTAATTTAGACGATTTAACAATCGGCCAAAAAATTATAGTTATGGCAACCGAAGATTCTGACGGTAATGCATCTGCCAATCAAATTCTTATCGGCAACGCAGAAACTGATTTTAAAAAATTTAATCAAATGGCGCGACCAAAAATCCAGACCGTAGAAAATAACGTTGAATCAAAAACAATAACTCACCCAACTAATATGCCAGACAGGCAAAATTTTGAACAATTTCAAAATATGACCGAAGAAGATCGTGCTAAATTGCGAGAAAAAATGCAAGCCAACAACGTGAATAAGGGTACTAAAACGTTTAGTACTAAACAAGCTATAACTCGATTTATAGGAGAAATTATAAAAAAAGATAAAACTAGTTTAACCATAAAGCTTGATGTTGGTGGCTCTAAATTAATATTTTTTTCCACAGATACTAAAGTCAATATTATAAAAATAGAAGCAGAAAATCAATCAAAATAATGAAAGAAAAAATTTAAAAATGCGTATTAAGTAGTAGGTACCTAATTAATTATTAAGTCTACAAAAATATGAATAATACAATTTGGCGAATGAGTGCCGTTGCGTTAGCAATCGTCGCTACCACAGCAATCGTCGCTGGCGCAACATACGCTAAAGATAACGAAATGTTTGGCAAAAACCTTAGACCTAATTCAGAGAATATGCAAGCTGTTAAAACAGCCCTAGCTAACAACGATTATAGCGCTTGGCTAGAAGCTATCGATACAGACAGCCCAACGGCAAAAAAAATTACTGAGGAAAATTTTCCTAAATTAATTGAAATCAATGAGCTACGCAACCAAATCAACGCATTAGAAGAAGAATTAAAATTAACTCCTAGTAGGGGCACTATGGATGCCAACCAACCAAATTTCCGCGGTCCGAGAGCAGGCGGAGATATGGCAAAAAACATGGAAGTCGCTAAAACAGCATTGGATAATAATGATTACACTGCTTGGCTAGAAACTGTTGGCACAGATAGCCCAATAGCAGAAAAAATTACAGTAGAAAACTTCCCTAAATTAGTTGAAGCGCACAATTTAATGCAGGCTGGTAATTTTGAAGAAGCCAGACAAATCAGAAGTGATCTAGGCTTAAATCAAGGACACAACAGAAAATAATATATTTAAAACAAGCATGGAGATTCCATAAAAAAATCGCTAGGGTAAAACCGAAGCGGTTTTTTTATTTAGCTATATTTTTGTTGTTTTAACTCTTTTTTTATCTCTTGACAAATTCCTATTTTGGGTATATACTCATAATATAATTATTAAATATAAATTTATGCCTGGATTTAATGGAACTGGCCCAAGAGGCACAGGAGCTGGCAGCGGTCGAGGTTTAGGACCTTGCGGAGCTGGTCAAGGACGTGGATTTTTTGGTCGCGGTTTTGGCAGAGGTGTTGGCCAATTTTTCGGAGGGAATTCCAATTCTAATGTAAGCAAAGAAGATCAATTGTCAGGACTTGAAGAAGAAAAGAAATACTTAGAGGAAGAAATTAACAGCCTCAAAGACAAAAAATAAACCACTCCCCTCCTTCACGGGAGGGGTGTTGTGTTTATTTTTAACTAATAATGAATCTAAATTATGCCTAGACCAAGAATGTGTCGGCGCATCAATTTTCGCCCCAAAGCTAGTATTTTTAAACCTCAAGGTGTTCCCTTGAGATTTTTGGATTATATAACCGTCACCCATGAAGAAATGGAATCATTGCGTTTGAAATATATTGAAAACCTTGATCAGGAAACATCCGCCAAACAAATGAAAACATCACAAAGTACTTTTCAACGAATTCTTGCGTCAGCGAACAAAAAAACAGCTAAAGCATTGATTGAAGGGAAAGCTATTAGCATGGTTAAATAATCAATGTTATAATAAAGATATGCTAAACGCGAAAAATCTTTCATTATTATCAGCTTTAACTAATTTAGTTTTAGCTTTAGCGAAATTTTTTATCGGTTTTCTAACCCATAGCATGGCTATTATGGCCGATGCTCTTCATTCCAGTCTTGATGTAATTTCTTCTCTGGTTGCTTATGTTGGAATAAAAATATCAGGCAAACCAGCTGATAGTCAACATCCCTATGGAAAGGAAAAATATGAAAGCCTAGCTAGTTTTATAATTGTTTTATTGCTTTTTTTATCGGCTGGCTGGATTCTTTTTGAGGCAGTTGACAATATTTTAAAAAAAGAACACATAGCTATTTTCAGTTTTTGGGGAATCGGTTTAATCGCCTTGACGATTGTTATAAACGAAATAATGGCCAGACTTAAGTTTACTGTTGGTAATAAATATTCGTCTCTAGCTTTAGTATCTGACGCCGAACATTCAAGAGCTGACGCCATATCTTCTGTTGGCGTGTTAATCGGATTATTTTTTATAAAATTTTACCCGCTAGCTGATAGTATTCTAGCGATTTTGGTTTCATTTTATATTTTTTATGAGGCTTACCACTTAAGCAGAGAAGCCATTGACTCTTTAGTTGATAAAGCTAATCCTGAGTTGGAGGAAAAAATCAGAAAATTCTTAGAAAAAAATAATTTTAAATTTTCCGAAATAAAAACAAGAAAAATTAGCGCTAATAGTTTAGCAGAAATATCCCTGCTCTGTGATGCCAAGGCAAAAATAGAAGAAATAACTTTAATGACAGAAAAGCTTGAAAAAAAATTAATTGACTATATCCCAAATCTTAAACAAGTAACCATAAAAGTAAAATCTCATAAATATTCAAGGGGTTCTATCCGACCAGGTTTTGGCAGAAGATTGAGGTTTTTAGACGCTGGGCAACTACGAGCACCCTTAGAAAAAGGCCAACGTATACTAATCCCTTTGATTGATAATAAAATAGCTGACAAATTCGGTGTAGCCGACTATTTATTAATAGAAATTGATTCTGACAAAAAAATCATCAAAAAACAAAAGATAACCAACCCTTATTATGACATAGAAGCAGGCGCCCATGGATCTAAATTTATAAAATCAATTTCTGCCGACAAAATAATAGCCAAACATATAGGCGATAGTGCCAAGGCTAATCTAAAAGCACAAAAAATTGAAATAGAAATAGTTGGAGAAGATAAAAACATAGAAACTATCTTGTCTAGATTTAAATAATATAATTTATAATTTATGAAAATTTGCATTTCTTCAACCGGACCAAACATTTCCGACCAAGTAGACCCTCGCTTTGGCAGATGCCAATATTTTTTAATTTTTGACACTGAAACAAAAAAAACTGAAGCTATCTCTAATCAAGGTGTCAGACAAGGCAGTGGCGCCGGCGTCAGTGCGGGCCAATTAGTAGCTGACAAAAACGTTGAAGCTATTATTACTGGGAATATCGGTCCAAACGCCTTTACGGTTCTCGGGCAAGTCAAAGTAAAAATATATGCCGGTGTTTTTGATTTATCTTGCGAAGAAGCATTAAAAAAATTCCAAGCCAATGATTTAACTGAAACTTCTGGAGCAACTGGACCTGGTCAACATGAACACGAACCAGAATAATTAAAAGGCCGATCTGGCTCTGGACACAATAAATAATATGAAAAAAATTGCAATTACTGGCGGTAAAGGTGGCACGGGAAAATCTACCTTTGCCGTTCTCTTTGCCAATAAACTTATAAAAAAAGATAAAAAAATCTTTTTGGTTGATTGTGATATTGAATGTCCCAATCTTCATCTCTTAATTGGCAAAAGAATTGGCAAAGCACAAAAAAAAGTTTATACCCAAAAACCAGTTATTGATAAAAATAAATGCCAAAAATGTGGCTTATGTGTTAAGAATTGTCGCAACAATGCAATTTTCATGCCCTCTGGAAAATATCCCATTATTTTGGAACATTTATGTTCAAGTTGTGGTGCTTGTTGGCTAACCTGTCCACATGAAGCCATAAAAACCAAGAAAGAAGAAATTGGTAAAATCCATTTAAATAAAATAAGTCCAAAATTAACTTTAATCACCGGCGTAGCTAAACCAGCGCTTGAAGATACTTCAGCTGTCGTCAAACAACTCAAGGATTTTACTTTAGATTTAGCTCGCAAAAACAAAATTGATTATATAATTTACGACACAGCTGCCGGCACACATTGTCCAGTTGTCGTTGCATTGCTTGATAATGATTTAACTTATGTTGTAACAGAACCAACTCCTTTGGGAGCACATGATCTTGATCTTATTTTACAATTAATAAAAAAAATTAAAATAAAGAGCAAAATTGTTTTAAACCAAGCTGATTTAGGAAAAACTGATTCCACTCTTAAAATATTAAAAAAACACAAAATAGCAAAAATTGATATAAAAATCCCCTACTCAAAAAAAATAGTAAAACATTATTCCACAGGTAGTATGCTTAACTGTTCAATATGAAACAAAGTCCCCAGCTAAAAAAAATAAAAGATGAAGTCATCTCTTGTCAAAAATGCCCGCTTTATAAAACCAGAAATATGCCGGTTATCGGACAAGGCAATCATGAAGCTGATATTATGTTTATCGGAGAAGCGCCGGGTGCTAATGAAGACCGAACAGGCTTCCCTTTTTGTGGTCGTGCTGGCGACATTCTTGATCGTTTGTTGACTTCTGCCAATCTCAAAAGAGAAGATATCTATATTGCCAATATATTAAAATGTCGTCCACCAGCTAATCGTAATCCGGATAAAAATGAAATTAAAGCCTGCTCTCTATATCTTCAAAAACAAATTGAATCAATCAAACCAAAACTAATTTGTACCTTAGGTAATTTTGCCACTGCTTTCATATTTGAGCAATATGGTCTAAACGAAAAAATACAAGGCATAGGCAAGCTTCATGGATTATTGCATAAAACAAATGGAATATCTATTATGCCTCTTTATCATCCAGCTGTTGCTACCTATAACGCAAATATGATTGAACTTTTGATTGAAGATTTTAAAAAAATTAAACTACGCACCGATCTTGTCGGTGGAATTAGTTAATTAACGAACTTCGTTCTTGATACTAACAACTTTTTTTCCTGTCATTCTGGAATGGAGCGAAGCGAAATGATAGAATCTAAACCGAACAGTGTTTTAATGTTTGACTATCGGCAGAGTCCTCTGCGAGAGACTCTGCCACAACTGAAAATTTCTTAAAAAATTAAAACAGACGCAATATGAGTATTTTATCATGGATTATTCTGAGTACTTCGGCCATGAGCCTGATAGCTTTAGTTGGCGTAGTAACGATATTTTTAAATGAACGATTACTTAAAAAAATAATCTTGCCACTAGTAGCCTTTTCAGCTGGTGCCTTGATGGGTGGCGCTTTTTTACATATGCTACCTGAAGCAATTAATTCTATTGGCCCGAATATTGGAATTTTTGTTTGGTTAATAGTCGGTTTTTCTCTATTTCTATTACTTGAACAATTCATAAATTGGCATCATTGTCACAAACTACCATCAGAACATAAACGACCAGTTACTTATTTAATATTGATTGCCGACGGTATTCATAATTTTATCGGTGGTTTAGCTATCGCTGGAGCCTTTCTGGTTGATATAAAAGTCGGCATTATTACTTGGTTAGCCTGCGCTGCCCATGAAGTACCGCAAGAATTAGGTGATTTTGGAATACTAGTACATGGTGGCTGGAAAAGATCAACCGCTTTAATATTTAATTTTTTATCAGCCTTAACTATAATACTAGGAGGATTAACCGCTTATTTTATTTCTTTTAAAATAAATGTAGCATTTTTATTACCCTTTGCTGCTGGTAATTTTATTTATATCGCTGCTTCTGACTTGATTCCAGAAATAAAACATAGTAAAAATATAAAAAACGCCATAATTAATTTTTCTTTTTTCGCCTTGGGTATTTTATTACTCTTGGCGGTAAGGTTAATCGCATAAAATCAAAATGAAAAATAAACCATTCAAAATAGCTGTTGCTTCCGGCAAAGGTGGTGTGGGTAAAACTATGCTCGCGTCGTCTCTAGCTATACTTTTTTCCCGAGCAAAGAAAAAAATAGTTGCCTGTGATTGTGATGTCGACGCACCAAATTTATCGATTTGGCTAAATGAAACAGGAAAGCCAGAAAAGACTTCAAAATTATCAACTCTTTATAAACCAGAAATTGATCGGAAGAAATGTACAAATTGCGGACTCTGTGCAAGCAATTGTCGGTTTAACGCTCTGTCTATTTCAAAAAATAAGCTTAAATTTAATTATTTTCTATGTGAAGGTTGTGGCGTCTGCGAATTAATTTGTCCAAACAAAGCCATCACATTAAAACCTGTAAATAATGGGGAGATAAAAATAAGAAAAACCAAATACGGCTTTCCTCTAATTAGCGGTCATCTTTTGCCAGGAGAATCCAATTCTGGCAAAGTGGTAGTTGAGACAAAAAACAAGGCAGAAAAATATAATTATGATATAATGATTATAGATTCAGCTCCAGGCACAGGTTGCCCAGTAATAGCTTCTCTGCAAGATTCAAATCTTGTTGTTTTAATAACAGAACCAACTCCATCTGCTTTTTCTGATTTAAAAAAAGTCATACAAACTGTTGAATATTTTAAATTGCCATATTTAGTCGTAATAAATAAATGGGATATTAATAAAAAATTAAGTAAAAAAATTGAAGCTGAATACAATAATAAACTGCTAGGTAAAATTTCCTACGATCAAAAAATTTTTCAAGCAATTTCTGAATTAATACCAATACCGGAAAGCAATCTGCAAGCTAAAAATGAAATAGATTTAATTTTTAATAAAATAAAAGAAAAAATAAAACAGAATCAATATGTTTAAAAAACTCTTTACTATTGTTTTTTTTGTTGGGTTATTTTTTGTTGGTAATTTTTCTTTGGCCTCAGAAGGCACAACTGAAATAAACTTTTTTTATAGCATAACTTGTCCTCATTGCGCTAGAGAACAAGTCTTTCTTGGTGATTTAGAGGCTAAATACCAGAATATTACTATCAACCGTTGGGATATAGCTGAAAACCAAGAATTAATTAGGCAATTCTATCAAAATGCCAACATCCCTACTAATTACTGGGGCTTAACACCGGTTACTTTTATCGACCAAAAAGTATTCCTCGGCTTTAGCGAAACACAGACTGGCCCGGCAATTGAACAATATTTGTCGCAAATATTCAAATCTTGCCCAGAAGAAGATGAATTAGATAATGCTAATATAAATAATACTAATAAAGAAAATAATACAGCAGGAGAAGAAGCTGATGAAAACGAGAAAGAAACAGTCGCCAATGAAGAAAATAATAATAATCAAGACAATGAAGACTGTGTTGTACCAGAGAAAGACATGTCGCCAGAAATCGCCCAAACAATTAAAAATGTTAAAATTCCGTTAATCGGCGAAGTTGATCTGTCTAATCTCTCCATCATGTCATTAACTGTAATTATTGGCCTTTTAGATGGTTTTAATGCTTGCGCTATGGCCGCGCTCGGATTTTTGTTAGCAATTTTGGTGGCCACTGGCGTCAGAAAAAGAATTTTTTGGATTGGTGGTACCTTTATTTTTATATCCGGTTTAATGTATTTTTTGTTTATTTCTGCCTGGCTTAATCTGTTTCTATTTGTCGGTTATTTAAAAATTATTTCTTTGATTATTGGCGTTTTGATTATTGCATTTTCTTTATTCCTACTCAAAGATTATTTTTCTGGCATAGTTTGCAAACTATGTAATATTGATCCAAAAAATACTAGTATCTTAACTGGTTGGCAAAGAAAACTATTCTCTCAAATGGACAAGCTGATTTCCGCAGAAATGGCTTTGCCGATTACACTTCTTGGCGTAGCGATAGTGGCTGCTGGCATAAATTTGATTGAATTGGTTTGTTCGCTGGGCTTTCCAATGGTTTACGCTAAAATATTGGCTTCATCTGATCTTTCCGCTTTTTCCTATTATGGTTATTTACTTCTCTATATATTTTTCTACATGCTGGACGATTTTATTATATTTCTGGTTGCCGTTATGACATTAAGATTAACAAATGTCGGCGACAAATATCTAAAAGCAATTAAGCTTATCAGCGGTGTAGTCCTCTTGATAATGGGAATAATCATGTTATTCAGACCAGAATTACTATCATTGTCATAATTAAATATCAATATTATAAAAAAAAGGTTTAGAATTAATTCTAAACCTTTTTTTTATTTCTAAATTTTATAACCCCCACCCCAGCCCCTCCAGAGGCGGGCAGGAGTAAACCGTATAAACGTTACTTCCCCCACCCCAGCCCTCCCCCACAACAAGTTGCGGGAGAGGGAGCACAACATTTACATAGTTCCCTCTCCCGCGAGGAACGAGCGGGGGAGGGTTAGGGAGAGACTACTTCCCTGCCTGATGCACCACCATCTGTGGAAATGGAATCTCAATCCCCTCTTTATCAAAAGCAATTTTTAATCTTTTGCGGAACTCTCCAGCAACTGCCCATTGTTGAAGTGGTTTGGTATCGCCTAATATCTTTACTATTATTGCTGAATCAGCAAACTCATTTACTCGAACAAAATGCGGTGCCTCAATTATAAATTCTTTCCATTCTGAATCATTAAATAATTCTTGTCCAACTTTATCTATCACTTTTATTAATTTTTCTAAATCAGTATCGTAAGCAACACCTAAATCAATATTTACTCTGGCAAATTCTTTTGACAGATTAGCAACCTTGGTAATCTCACCGTGAGGAATATGATGAACTGTACCGTCTAAATCTCGTAAAACCGAAACGCGCAAATTAATATCCTCAACTGTGCCAGAGATATCTCCAACACGAATGACATCACCAACGCGATATTGATTTTCCAAAATTATAAATAATCCTGAGATAAGATCACGGATTAAATACTGACCGCCAAAACCAACTGCTAATCCAATAATCCCAGCCGCTGCAATCATCGGTCCAATTTCTACGCCAAACTCAGACACAATCATAATAGCCGCTACTATCCAAATAATTAATTTAAGTGTTGTGTCAAAAATCTTGATTAAAGTATCTTCTCTTTTTTTCTCCGCTTCTGGGCTAATAAAATTTTTCGAAACCACTGTTTTTCTAACAGTTTTTTCAATTAATGAACCACTGAATGTTTTTATCAACCAAGCAACAATTATAATCGCTACTATTTTTAAACCATGAGTAATTAACCACGGTTCAAGTGTCTTGAATATATTTTCCACAATTTCCATATTTTTTATATTAATTAATAAATAAATTATTAAGCATCGCTATTTTAGTATATCACAAAACCTTTATATTCCCCCACACCAGCCCCTCCAATTCGGAGGACGGGAGAGGGAGCATATATTTATTATAGTCCCCTCTCCCGTGAGGAACGAACGGGGGAGGCCTGCCCGCCGAATTGGAGGGGTTAGGGAGGTTAAAATAAGAAAAAAAATAACCCCCTTAATCCCCCTTTACAAGAGGGACAAAATAGTTCCCTCTCCCGTGAGGAACGAGCGGGGGAGGGGTTAGGGAGGGGGTTTCTTTCACTTTAGTCCACAAAAACCTAGACTAAAGTCTATATTTTAAATTTCTATTCTGTCATTCTGAGGATCTTTATAACCCCCACCCCAACCCTCCCCCACAACAAGTTGCGGGAGAGGGAGCACACATTTGCATAGTTCCCTCTCCCGTGAGGCACGAACGGGGGAGGCCTGCCCGCCGAATTGGAGGGGTTAGGGAGGGGGTCTCTTATCCCCTCCTTCTCCCCTTTCTTATCCACATTTTTTTATGAGCGTTATCCCAGAATCATCAACTTGACTACTTACCTAGTTTTAATTTTTAATATAAAGATATAGCACGTCTTTTTATTCTTGAAATTTATTTTTTTTATTTTTAAAAAATGCTATAATATAACAAAGTTATCCACATTAAAAATTTATTAAAATAATCTAAAAATCACAAATAGATTTTTCTGTAATAATTCTAATAATAATATTTGCATACATAAAAGATAATAATATAATATTATTAAAGTATTATTATCTAGATTTAAATTTTTATCTAGTTATTTTATTTCTGTTTTATTACCCATGCAAGGTTTAACTCAGACAATCAAACAAACAAATATAAAAGCTTGCTTTTTTATAAAGGTCGACTTTAAGCAAGCGGTTTTTTATATCCAAAAAATTAATTAATTAAATACTAAATAAATCAATTTCCAAAACACACTCATTAGCGTTTAACATATAATTTATTTAATTTAAAAAACGCTAAGTGGTTTGGAATAAGGAAAATATTATGATTAAAAAAACTAAAAAAATGAAACTTCTATCAAAGCTTTTTATTATAGCTTTGGTTATTAGCTTTGGCGCTCTAGGTAGTGCTTTTTCACCAATTGAACAAGCGCAAGCGGCGGCGGATATCACTCTATCAGATGATACCATCAATGAAGGTTCGGAAAATGAAGAATTAATTACTGTCACGTTAGCAGGTGATACCTTTGTTGGTTCTCTTAATACAGCCAACTGGGCGGTTACCAATCTCCCAGCTGGAGTAGTAAAATCAACTATCTCCAGGACAGACGAAACTACTGTCACGATTGCTTTAAGCGGTGATAGAGCTGTGGATTATGATACCAGTATTGAAAATGTGACTGTGACAATAGCAGCTGCTGAATTTACAAGTTCTGCAGTCCAAGTTTCAGCAAGCACTGGCGTAACTTTAGTAGCCACTGCTGACGATGAATCTGTTACTGCTGCCTGGGCAACTTCTCCTGGTACAAGTGGAGCAGAAGCTACAATGGATGCTGAAGTTCTAACTGTTACCTTAGCTGGCGGTACTTTGATTTCAGAGCAAGTTACTATTGGTAATATCACCGCTACTGGAACAGCTGTTAGTGCAGCAGGAGTAACTATTGAAAGTGTTACCTGGACTGATGCCACACACTTTGATGTTGCTTTGGCTTGGACTGCGACAGATTATGACGAAGATAAAACACTTATTATTAATGTAGCCGCAGCTGCCTATGATGAAGGAGCTATCGCCATTGCTACTGACGAGATTACTCTGACGGCAACTGTTGAGCCAATTGCGATTGCTCTCAGTGACAATACTATCGCTGAAGGTTCGGAAAGTGCAGGAGTGATTAATGTGACACTGACAGAAGATACTTTTATAGCAACCTTGGTTCAAGGAAACTGGGCGGTTACCAACCTTCCAACTGGAGTAACAAAAGGAACTGTTACCAGGTTGAGCGATACTACTGCTACGATCGCTTTAGTTGGCGACAGAGATGAAGATTATGATACCAGTATTACTAACGTGATTGTGACTGTTCAGGCTGGAGACTTGACTCTTTCAGATGCTATAGTCGCTTCAGATGGCACCGGTGTGACCTTAGTAGCCACTGACGATGCTGAATCTATTGCAATTACAAATGATGGAATAACAGAAGGCGCAGAAGGTGGCGAAGTTATTACCGTTACTTTAACAGGCGGTACATTTGCAGACCCATTAGTCCCAGCAAGCTGGGTAG
>Ga0075120_10001758_pt1 | contig 16607 bp, 10 predicted proteins | sample AntAceMetag02UKL_FD_69792 | JGI IMG/M metagenome (GOLD analysis project Ga0075120, IMG submission 69792) | Saline lake microbial communities from Ace Lake, Antarctica - Antarctic Ace Lake Metagenome 02UKL | ecosystem: Environmental > Aquatic > Non-marine Saline and Alkaline > Saline | place... | reverse complement strand
CGCGAGGCACGCGGGCCGCGTGCCGTCCAGGGGAGAGATGGACGTGTTGGTAGCGTGGTGCTCTCCGAGCGCCACGGTTTTTGTGCGGTGATACCTGACCTCCGTCCGCTCGGCGAGCAGACGGCTACGCAAGAACAACGCATAGGAGGTTGGGGCCATTCCTCGGGCACCTACGTTTAAAATCTTCCAACGGTTGGAAAAAATATAGAATGTCAAGCGAGGCAAAAAAAAACGCCCCGCGAGCGCGAGGCGTTTATTTGATCTATTTCGTATCCGCGAATTATTTCGCAGGAGGAAGGATCGCATCTTTGCAGGTCTTGGAGACACGGAACTTGACGACCTTTTTCGCTTTGATTTTGATCTTGCTTCCGTCTTTCGGATTGCGGCCCCAGCGGGCTTTGCGCTGCTGAAGAACCAGTTTGCCCAAACCCGGAATGGTGAATCCCAGCTTGGCACCTTTGTAGGACATCTGAACCAGCGCTTCAAGAGCGGCGATGGCCTGTTTTTTGGTGATGCCGGCGGCCTCCGCGATATCGGTCACGATCTGTGCTTTGGTTTTCGGTTTTACTACTGCTGCCATGTGTATTCTCCTGTGGGTACTCACTCTTCCCAACCATTGGGATGAGTTGACGTTCAGAAGTGATAGTAACCATAGATGTTGTGTTGTCTACCCTATTTTTCAGCAATAATGCATAAATGTTGCGGTTTGATGTCAAAAACCCAGTGAAAGTGGGCTTTTTGGGTCGAAACAAGCCGGTTCGGGCTTGTTCAGACCCCGAGAGGACCCGCATGAACACAGGATGAAGCGGCCATTTCCGATCGGGAAAGCCTGTGGAATTTCAGTCCAAAATTCCGTCGGTCCGCACCACGGAGGTGGGGTCGCGGCATCCGTCCTGCTTCAGGACTCTGATATGAAACTGGGAAATATGCTGATCACGCAGAACAACGGAAGTGGTTCCCGCGTGATGGATTGTTCAACGATGCCTGGAACGCCGAATCCGTCGCCAGACAGCTTTCTGGAGTTGTGTTTCGAAAGCTATTTTCAAACGGCGGCGTTGAACACGCCCTTCATCGTGGTGGACGATGGCAGCACAGATGACAGTCTCGAAATTATTCAGCGCTACGCGTCGCGCATCACCCGAATCATCGCAAAGAAAAAGAATACAGGGCTCGTTCGCGGCATGAATGAAGCGGCTGAAGTGCTGGTCAGTCAGTATGGTTGCGATGCCCTATGTCGATTCGATGCCGACATCGAGTTTCTAACCCCCGGATGGGATATTCGCTTTGTACGGTATTTTGAAAACAACCCTCGCGTGGCGGCGGTGGGTGGTTTGCAGTTGCTTCCCTTCGGGGCTGTGTGGGCGCTGGGCGATATGCTGATTCATCCCGAAGGCTACACGCATATTTTCAATTGGCATAATGCGACCAAGGCCATCGAAGACAAGCCGCCACCTCTCATGCTTTCGGGTGATTTGGCGCTGGGCAATATCGAGTGTGATTCCGTGATGGGCTGTCTGGCCGCGTTCCGAGCATCCGCCTATGCAGAGATCGGTGGGCAACGTGCGGAATTCGACGGGCTGCGCGGTGAGACCGAAGATCTCAATCTGCGGTTGTTGCTGGCGGGGCTCCAGTGCGTCGCGTTGGGCGGCGTTCCGTTTATTCATCGTCATTGGGAATACCAGAAAAAAACCGCATCGTATGACGCACCCGAGCAGGTTTACCGCTCGTTGACGCAATGGAAAAAACTTTGGGGATGGGACAAGATTCATCCCGACCTGAACGATATTTATCAAAAGTGGCAGGGCACCCCGCTGGTCCGAAATCTACTGAAAACCGGTGCGGGTGAGGTGATCTATATCGGGCCGTGATGAGCGGGCATGCCTGACTCAGGGGGCCGTTGTTTCTCCGGAAAGAAGCGGGGGCTGATTCACGAGGTTTTGCAGGCGCGTGCTTTCCGGATTGAACTGCAGGGCTTTTTCCCAGTAGGCGCGGGCTTCGTCGGGGCGGTCAAGTTTGGAAAGGACATCGCCGTAATGCTCATTGACTTCCGGGTCGTCGGGTAGAAGTTGAAGGGCGGCGGCCAGTTGATTTTCAGCCGCTTCATAGCGTCCGCTCATATAGAGAATCCATCCATAGGTATCGAGGTAGGCACCATTTTCGGGCTCGCCTTTCAGGGCGATGCGTATGAGGCGTTCGGCTTCGCGCAGGTTGATGCCCTGTTCCGCCCACATATAGGCGAGGTAATTATGCGCGGCATAGTTTTCGGGGTTGCGTTGAATGCAGTTGTGGAGGAGTTCGATGGCGCGCTCCTTGTTACCCAGGCGTTCCTCAGCAGAGCCATACCAAAAATAGAACCCGTCTGTGAGACTTTCTTCATCCTGCTCGGTGCGTGCTTCCTGCTCGACTTGGCTGAAGAGCTGGGAGGCTTTCAGATAGTCCTGCTGAGACCCAAAGAGGATGGCCAGATAAGTCAGAATTTCACTCCGCAGTTCCTTCTCCGTTCCGGCCAGCAGCGCCAGCGTTTTCTGAGCCACCGATACGCCAACCTGGTCTTCCTGCAGCAGGGTGTATTCAACATAGGCGTCCAGGACAGCCGGGTCGGTGCGGATGCCTTGGTGCAGCAGGCGGGCGGTGGTTTCATAGTCTCTGATGTTATGAGCGGCGAGGGCGTAATTGAAAAGAAGGGGGGGCGCGCACGGTTCGGCACCTTGATTGTTAAGCGACTGTTCTGTCTTTTCAAAATAGCGGACCGCTTGCGCGAAGTCGCCCTGGTTCAGATAGATGTAAGCGAGAACCTCCGTAAGGCGCGGGTCATCCGGCATTTTGAGCAATCCGTCGTGCAAGTAGCCGATGGCCTCTTCCGGGTTCGTTTCAACATTGAGCAGGGCGAGGTGCAGGAAGGGCGCGGCGTCGGGTGGGTCAGTCTGGGTGGCCAGGCGGAAATTCAGAATGGCCTTTTCTTTTTCACCCATCTTTTCATACAGCTCGCCCAGATAGTAATAGGCCTTCGGATGAAAGGCGATCTTGCGGGAAATTTCTTCGAGAAGGGCCACCGCTTTGTCTTCCTGACTCAAGGCACCGTAGACCAGGGCTAGTTCTTTCTTGAGCGGGATGTTGTCGGGTTGCAGTTCAGCGAGGTGCTGAAGTACGACGGCGGCTTTTTCGTATTGGCGGTCCACGATGTAGAGATCGCCCAGTTGGTCGAGTATTTCATCATCGTCGGGCGTGATATTCCGGGCCCGTTCTAGTGTTTGGCGGGCAGTGGTGCGATAATCGGAGGCCATTCCGGGGTCGCGGCACGCCAGGGCTTTGTGGACGTACAATTGACCGAGAAAATACAGCAGTCCACCCGCATCGGAGGATTGCTGCGCGCCGCGTTCGAGAATGAGAATGGCACGTTCGGCTTCGTCGTCGCGGAGATAATTGGCGGCCAGCTCTTTGTAGGCATCCGGACTGAGCGGATCGAGTTGGATGGCCTTGCGGAAGGCGATATAGGATTCTCTGCGCTGGTCTGCGGCATTGCACATGAGTCCGTACCAGATGAAGGCCTGGGCGGAGTCGGGTTTGAGTTCGCATAGACGCTGAATCAGGGCGATGGCCCGGTCCGGCTCGTTCAATTGCAGATGCACCACGGCGGCGCGTATGTACAGTTCCTCGTGCGTGGGGTCGAGCGTGATGGCGTTCAGATAGTTGGTGAGGGCCAATCCAAGCTCGCCGTTGATCTGGGCCGAAACTCCCGCGCCAAAAAGCGCCAAAGCCTGTGCGAAAACACGGCTGTCATGGAGCGAAGGGTTGTATATCGCTTCACGGGTCGGCGTAGCGGATTGCTCGGGCGGGTTTTTCAGTACGCCGGTGCTCGAACACGCACACAGAAGCAACAGGAGCATCGCCTGGGTTGCCCGCAGAAGCCCGAGTCTGGTTGATTCGTGCATGATATATCCCGATCCGGTCCGAAACAAACCCGAACAGGCTCATGCCGGAACCTTTGATCCGAAAACAACATCCATCAGCGCAGGCCGATTCCGGCCTGCGCTGAGGATGCTTGATAATTGTGTCGGCACTATTCGGAGTTCCGCGCCTTTCGGCACGCAACACGCGAACTATTTCTTTTTGTGACGATCCGCGCGCAAACGTTTACGGCGTTTGTGCTTGGACATTTTCTTAAGACGTTTCTTTTTTATGCTGCCCATGTGATTGACTCCAGGATAACTCTCTTGCCTAAGGCACTACCTTATTCAAGCCTATTTCAATGATGTCGCAGGCGCCCGCCTGCTTCAACTGCGGGATGATCTCCCGTACGACCTGTTCTTCCACCACCGATTCGACCGAACACCAGCCTTCGCCGCTCAGATCATTGATGGTCGGCGCGTGCATCGCGGGCAGAATGCCCAACACGTCCTTCAGCGAGTCTTTCCCGCAGTTCATCTTGATCAACACGCGGCTTTCCGCGCGAAGCGCTCCGAGCAGCAGCATCGCTATCTGCTCGATCTTGGCTCGTTTTTCCGCGTCCTGCCAGGAGGTCTTGTTGGCAATCAGTCGGGTGGTGGATTCCAGAATAGTTTCGACGATACGAAGATTGTTGGCGCGCAGGGAAGACCCGGTTTCCGTGATTTCTACAATGGCGTCCACCAATTCGGGAGCCTTCACTTCCGTGGCACCCCACGAAAATTCGACTTCGGCCTTCACGCCGTTTTGATCCAGATAACGTTTGGTCAGGCCCACGGCTTCGGTGGCGATGCGTTTGCCCTCAAGGTCTTTGACGGATTGGATTGAAGAATCATTCGGAACGGCCAGCACCCAGCGCACGGGGCGGCGACCCTGTTTAGCATAGACCAAATCTGCCACTTCCACCACGTCGGACCCGTTTTCCTGAATCCAGTCGAACCCTGTCATGCCGGCATCCAGCATGCCGTTTTCGACATAGCGGCTGATTTCCTGGGCGCGGATGAGGCGGGCGTCAATGGCCGGATCATCCACCGAAGGAATATACGAGCGCGAACCGGATTTGATGTTGAATCCGGCCTTCTTCATCATCAGGAACGTACTCTCCTGAAGACTTCCTTTGGGTAAGCCCAGTACGATTTTGGTCATAACACACAGTTCCTTGCGACAACTTTTTCACGGGAAAACGTGGAATATAGACGAAGAACCCCGTTCCGTCCATCCCCTGATGCAACTTTTTTCAACTTGGCGGGCTGGCGGGGTTTGGCCCGCCTACACGACGCCCCTGGATGGTTAGGCGGTTGGTGGCAATCAGGCGCAGGGCTTCGGGATAGGCGAGGTGTTCCTGCACCTGAATCCGGGCGTGCAGGGTTTCCGGGGTATCGTCATCCAGAATCGGGACGGCCTTTTGCAGGATGATGGGGCCGGTATCCATGCCTTCATCCACGAAATGCACCGTGCAGCCGGCAATTTTCGCGCCGTAATCCAGCGCCTGTTTCCAGGATTGGAGGCCGGGAAAAGCGGGAAGGAGGGCGGGATGAATATTCACGATGCGCCCGGCGAAGCGCGTGATGAGCGCCGATTTGACCAGACGCATGAATCCGGCGAGCACCACCACCTTGGCACCGTGTTGTTCGAGCAGGGCGATGACGCGCTGTTCGGCGTCCCCATCGAGTTTGGTTTTGAAAGGCGCGCAGTCCACATGAAAAGCGGGGATGCCGCGTCGGCGGGCACGCTCAAGGATAAGGGCTTCGGGCACATCGGAAAGTACGCAGACGGTCTCCGCATCGAGCGTACCTTGCTCGATGGCTTCCTGAATGGACTGATAATTCGTTCCACTTCCGGAACCGATAACTGCCAGTTTCAACATGCCGTGAATTCTCCTATGTCTTGCGCCGCGTGATTGAAGGGCCCTTGGTTAGCCTGAAAGCACGGGAAATGCAAGAAAAAGCAGGCCCCTTACGCCGTGCCATAAAGACACGAAGGATGACACTTGACTTGCAGGGGCTTATCGGTAAGTTATGCGCCGTGTTTTCCGCGCTACGGCGCGTGCGACGGGCGATTAGCTCAATTGGCTAGAGCGTCTGGTTTACACCCAGAAGGTTACGGGTTCGACCCCTGTATCGCCCACCATTTCTTCACCCCCTAAAAGCCCATAAAAAGCCCGCATTCATTGGGTTTTATGAACAATCTCTGTTTTCTTGTGTTTCCTTCTGTTTCCCTGAATATCCTCTGCCTTGCCCGTCATAAGCACACAATGGGCACCAAGTCGCGGTCTGCTGGCAGATACCCCCGGCCAATAAGTGACCTGCGTTCACATTCTAATGCGCATTCAGGAGATAATTATTTTTTGCTGGTCATATTTTTTGCATTCGGACTAGCCCAATAGTTTACCACCCAGGCACCGGCACACGGGACCAAGCGTTTCAGGGCGAGGGCGGGGCGGTATCTCTTCCTTTTCCTACCCCCATCCCTTTTTATCCCGATCCCCCGGCGCGGACCCAAAGGGGGTGGCAGGAGGGGGGTGTCTTTTCACCATGGAATAAACAACGCTGTGGAAATATCTGGCGACTGCTGATAAAAACTGCGGATAAAATTCAGCCCCGTGCGGTGAGAATCTTCTGGCCTCTATATTCGCGGCTTTTCTTTTTCGCCGGATCGTTTATTCAGAGGAGGCTTCCTGCCGGGGTGCAGAGGCATCGGTCAGCCGCCATGGGATTCGATTGCTGCGTCGATTTCGGCCATGAGGCGGATGGTTTCAGGGCTGTTCATTTCGTTTGTATCCCCTGATGCTCGATGGCGATGACAATTTCGTTGGGTGGCAGCTTATCTTTAATGAGCTCCAGATAATCCCCTCCCATCTCCTGCTTGAGCTGGTTAATGGCTTTTTCAAATTTCTTATCATCTCCCGATGCCTCAATGATCTTCCGCAAGGTACGATCTGAAAGCGTTCCATGGTTTTGCAGATCATCGAGTAGCACTTTGGAAAACGGGCCGCCAGCGCCCTTGGTAATGGCCGCAATCAAGGCGTTCCTGGCCTTGGTGATGAGTGAGGTCGCGCCGGGCTGCGTACCTTGCCGCCGGTTGGAGAGGCTTTGCTGGAGCGCTTCATAGTTCAACCAAAAACTTTCAGAGAAGTCCTTGCTACGTCCGCCATGAAAGCGGCATTTAATCGAACGAATCGCCTCCTGAATGGAAAGATGAACAATGCCGTCTTCAGTTGCTTCACCTGCAATTCGGCATAACGCAAAGAGCGTCATGCCTTTTCGCGCAAAGAGATAGGTTCCTGCCGGGTCTCTGAGCTGTGTTGTTTTCACACGGCCCGGCAGTTTTTTCACCTTTTCTGCGACCGTCGGATATTTTTCCTGAATCTCCGCCCACTCACGTTTGGCCTGGGTCAGGAAGCTTTCTTCTTCCAGATCATCCGGATTCCTGCTGAGTTTTTCAAATAATCCGGCTGGCGTGGGCTCTTCGTCGGTATCGAAGATTCGAGAATCCTCACCGATTGAAGTGTGGATCATGAACATTTTATTCGCGGCAATCTGCCGGACATTGTGCAGATCCTTGCCCTGCTCGGACGGGAAGAAGTTGAAAAGGTAGAGATCCTCAAACACCTTGGTTCCAATTCGGTTGATACGTCCGACCCGCTGGATGACCCGTGTCGGATTCCACGGAATGTCATAATTGATCACCAGTCCGGCCCGATTCAGATTAAACCCTTCCGACATTTTATCCGTCGCCAAAAGCACCCTGAACTGATCCTGTTGCAATCCGGCATTGCACGAGCCGTCAAAGTTTTTACGCACGGTGGCCGCAAGCTCCTTGCTCAGCGAACGGATCGTCAGCACCTGGGCCGGGAACGCCGCATTCAAATAACCGTGTAGATGCTCGACCGTATCGGCAAATTCACTGAACACGATCACCTTGCGCTCCGGCTCATCTGCACGGCAAACGAGCGACTGATGACTACCGTCCAGCACTGAACGGATTTCGGCGATCAGCTTTCGGGCTTTGGGATCGTTGGCCACCAGATCCAACTTTTCGACCTCTTCCTTCACTTTTTCCAGCAGGTTGATGTCGGACTGCACGTCCCGATTGAACCGCTCGCGCCCTTCATCATCAAAATCATCCGAAACGCGATAAACCTGAAGGTTGCTCCGCCCGGAATGATCGCCCGCTGGATCGACCAGCTCTGCCTGTCTGCGGAGAAAATCATCCACTTCATCATCCGAAGCGTCTTCCATGCCCAGCAGTTTTTCCATCAGGGCCCGATCCAAAACAATAATGCCCTTGCCTAGCGGGGCCGGAACAGCCAACCGCTTCACATTTTTGTGTACCCGGATCAGGTTGTTCAGCGTTTTGGCAAAGGCTCCGAAGGAGCTTTCAAAACGATGGACCAGCAACCGCCGGATGAATTTGTACATATTGCGCTGCTGGGTATTGGCCTGCACCGCTGCATTATCATTATCCTCGACACCCTCTTCTTCCTCCGAAGGGTTCGGCATATAGGCGCTCGGCTGGTAAATCGCACCGGAAAACGCGCTATCCTCACCAAAATATTCGCTGATCACCTGATCATAAAACGCGCTCTGCTCGGCTGACAGCTCATAAAACTGCTCAATCGGATCATGCATGGTCGGCAGATTGCTCCCCACCTCTTTGGCATAATCTGGGTCGCCTTTTAAGTCGAGGCGGTTTCGGCGGATCATTACCGGCTCGACCACCTGCCGGATCTCCTGCGCCAGCCTCTTGCAAAGAACTTTTACCTCATGCCGGATTTTCGCGTAATTACCGGAGCGAAGCTCCAGCACAATACCGAGCTTTTTCAGGTGTCCTTCGACGGATACCGCACGATCCGGTTTCTCCAGATTTTTCAGCACATAGTCAACCCGGCTGTACTTGACCTGATAGACGCGGAACAGCCCTTCAAGATTCCCATCGGGAGTCAGCAACGACTGCCGCGCCGGTGAAAACAGCTTCAACAAGGCGAGCATGTCGCTTGGGCGATTGCTATATGGCGTGGCCGTCAACAGCACCACCTGCTTCCCTCGGCAGATTTGGGATAGAAAGTGATAATCCTCGCTGTCCTGATTGCGGAAATAGTGCGCTTCGTCCACCACCACCACTTCAAAATCGCGCTGACGGTTCACCATCGTCAGCACCTCATCCATCTTACCGCGTGAAACGGCCACCCAGTCATTCAGCCCAAAATCCTGTAAGTATCCCCACCACCCGGTGCCTGTGGCGTAATCCCCCACCAACCCTGGCGGCGCAAGCACAATCCCGCGCTTGGCGTTCACCCGGCCCAGAACACTCCCGACCACGGATTTACCCAGTCCCACCACATCGGCAATAATCACACCATTATATTCCTGCAAAATCGAAAGTGCCTGATTCACGGCATCGATTTGAAAACCCAGCGTCCGGTATTTTGCATCGCCGTTTTCATCCTTCGGTTCGCCGAAGATACGCAGAATCGAATCCTTCCGATCCACCAGTTCGCGATGTTCCAGATAGCTCTTCAGCACCAGCGCGTAGGCTTCAAAAGGTGTCACATCGGCAATCAGCGACTCATCCCCGCCGACCAGTTCGATAATTTTTATTTTGGTCGCCGGATCGTCGGTCAACGGAACAGCGGTCTCCCAGAGCGTATCAAAAAACTTCTTCGACTCATCCCCGCCGAAATCGAGGAGCTGCACGTTCAGCTCGTTCTGCTCCAGCAGACCGGGGCGGGTCATATTACTACTACCCGTGATCCAGCAGTATTCCCTGCCCAGCATCTTTGCTAAATGTTTTTTCAGAGAGAAGTGGTACAGCTTCGCATGGTTTGGATCACGGGTCTTGCGGATCTCCACTTGCCCCGACTTCGCCAGCTCGATAAACAGCGACACCCGCTCGTAATATCGTTGCGTATCAATCTCCTTGCTGCGCATCACCGAGCGCAGGCTTTGCAGGAAATTCTTGCGACGCTCCTCGTCGGTCGTCTCCGGACCGTGCTCCCCGGCAAACTCCACAATCTTTCCGGCATGTTCTTCCGCCTCCAGACCAACCAGAATCTTCAGTTTGAAATCCTTGTTTTTGGTCAGTCCGCCATGCAGAGCGGCGATGCCCCAGAAATAGAAAAAGCCGACCAGCACGCGCATCTCCTCGCTCTCGGCGATCAGATAATCCAACCGAGTCAGCAGGCTCTGCTCTTCATTTATATTGGTAATCAGCATGGTGTTTTTTCCTTAACAAATGTCCTGTTTATATACGGCTTATTCTCTGGCCGCACGACTCCAATGTCCCGATTATGTCCTGTTTCCTATGCGGATATATTTATCCACATCCACTTCTTTAAGAGCATGTTATGTCTCTGAACAAGCTCGAAGGAAGAATTAGATGTCCTGTTTATGTCCTGTTAATTTCCGATTACGACTGTTCATCTTCCGGGTTTCGTGTCCCGTTTATGTCCTGTTTGCCAGCCTGTATGTAATATGTATTTCGTCCGGTAGAGCCCATTTGTTTGACGGCACCGCTTTCCACGAGCTTTTTCAAGTCCCTCGCCGCCGTACGAACCACAGCCCCGGTAACATCCTGGTATTCGCGGTTAGTGATGGTTCCGTTTTGCTTCAGATAAGCCACAGCCTTCCTCTGCCGCTCGTTCAGCCCCAACTCATCCATCACGGCATCCGTCAGCCAATCGCGCCAGATCGTCGTCACAAAATGGGGCCCGCTCTGCCGGAACGCCGGTTCAGGAAGCCCTGCCTCGCGGCAATCGGCAATCATATCGGTCGTGCCGGTACCGGCCTTTTCAACGTACTGCACCCGGAACAGCGGCTCGGCGATCAGCGGGTTGCGGGGCATCGGCCCATGCGGTTCACGGAGTAGTTCCGGAGTAAGTCCCGCAGGCAGTTCGCCGGGATTCCAGACTTCAATTCGGTTGGCGAACAGCAGAACCTGAACAAAACCGGTACTGCGGTAATCCCGGTGCGCCACCGCATTCACCACTGCCTCGGTAATCACAGAACGGGGAACCTCGAATTCTATCGGAACCTGTATTCCGTCGGCGCGGGTTCCGACCCGGCGATCGATCTTGGCCAGCACAAACTCGACGGCCTGATCAATCACCTCGAACAGCGTCCCCTCGTAGGGCTGTTGCGAAGCAATCGGCTTGCGCTTCTCTGTCCCGTGGAAATGAAAGCAGTGAACCTGCGCGTTATTGAAAAACCTGCGCGGCTCCTTCCCGAACAGCAGAACCGCCGCATTCACGGGCTGGCCCTCGCGCAGCAGGTTGAAATGCTGTAAAACTGCCTGCGGCTCCCGCGAACCCTTCAGTCGCAACCGGCCCTTGGCCTCGGCTGTGGCGACAAATTCCGCCACCTTGCCCGCATCGATATCGGAAAGGGACGCACCCTCGCAGGCCGTATCGTCGAACGGCGTTGTACGCAACGCGCCGTCGCGTTCCAGCAGATCCACCAAGCTGGCGTACAGCTCGCCGATCAGTCCGGGCGTATCGTTAAAGCGACGGCGCATCACCTGCTCTCCGACCTTGCGAACCAGCGCCTGCATCTCCGGCTCGCGCCCTGCATCCTCGTCGCCCTTCACAAAAACCAGCCGTTCGCATCCGGCGGACGCGGCTTGGTCAAACTCCAGCTCGACCGGTGATTTTCCATCGCTGCTTTTCCCTCCGTAGCGGTTCCCTAAAATTCCGATGAACACAGCGCACCGATCCACCTCCGGCAGATAAACATCATCGGCCTTCCGATCCCGCGCAGGCAGGTCTTCAAACAGGAAAACCGAATCTACAAAACGACTCAGTAGCGGATCATTCAGGATAAAAGCCTTCACCGCCCGCCGTTCTTCGGCCAGCTCTTTCTGCACTGAGCTCACAAATATCCGCAGCCTCTTCATCTCAAAACCTCATTCTCTTCCGTCTACGCTGCGGCTTTCCAACCATTGGAACATCAATCATTTGCCGGCGTTTTCGCTAAAATTCTCAAAAAACCGATTCAGTTCCTGAATCCGTTCCTTTTTATCAGGAATTTGCTTTAAAGCCCATGCGAGTAGCGGGCGAAACGGGATATCAGCATGGCTCCATTTCCTCCCCGCCTCTTTTTCCGCCGCCCATTCACCGCGAATCCGGTTAAAATCAGACTCCTCGCAACACATCCACTCCTCAAAAGGAAACTCCTGATCATCCTCCCAGGTCTTATGCATGAAAGCTCGATAGCTCGCCCAATCGTCTCCTGCCTCAAACGCCTGCTGGATCGTTTCAAGCTCCCACAGCGCATAGCCAAAAGCATCGGAGCACTCAAAAATGATGCTACCGGGCTTACGATCCTTTTCCTTCAACCATTGCCGCTGTTCCTCAGAAAGCGGCAACTCCAACTCAAAAAGATAATCAGCCAGCCAGTAAACATAACGCTCATAGTCGTCCGGTTGTTCACAGGCCGTCAGCACGGTGCCGTCTGCGCGATTTGGCACCGTAAAATCAGTAAATGTGCGTGGCGGCAAAAAACTCAGCATAATTCATCCTTCATCTTCCAACCTCTGGAACTTTTCCATCCACAATCTTCCAATGTTTGGAAACTCCTGCCTTCTATTTTCCAAAGGTTGGAACATTTTTTCCCAATCCTTGGAAGATTCTGATCTCCGACCTCTGTCCTCTGACCTCTGTCCCCCTAATCCCATCCCGGCAAACTCGGCGGCAGTTGCGCCTTGCGTTTTTTAGCGGGTTTCTTTTCCGGCTTCGGCTCCGGAGCAACGACATCTTCCGCTTCTTCCGCCGCATCTTCCGTATCAGGCGCGTCCGCAGTGGCACCACCACGGCTCACGCTGGCTTCGACAATCGCAATCTCCTCCGGTGTCAGGCCGTAGAGTTTGTAAACCAATTCGTCAATTTCCGCTTCCAGTGCCGAGGTGTCGGCGGTGGGATCGGCTTTCTTTGCGGCGAGGATGAGATCAACCAAGCTCACGATGGCAATCTCTATTCCCTTTGGAAACTTTGCCGGAACAGGAAATGGTTTTATGTAATCCGGCTTGAAGCGAAAATATCCGTTTGCCAACACGGTTCCGGTATTTGTCAGAAACCACCAGCAAAGTTCCGAGTTTAAAACCGCAAGCAGGCTCTTATAACTTTCACTGACATTGCTTTTTTTGATGTATCCATAAATGGTTGTAGTCGAATAAAAAACACCATTCGAATCGTAAGCAAAGTTCCCGCGCAATGAAATGTCTGGTGCAACAAGCTTTTCACTTTCCGCAGAAAGCATTCCTTGTTTTCTGCCAAACTGAAACCATTCTCCATCAATATCAAACCGCCCCTTTTCCCTAGCACGGAGTTCACTCTCACAGGCTTTCAAATAATCGTAGCCCTTTGGAAAAAGGCGTTTAATCTCCTTTTCCGTATAAAGGGTGGCTTGCCCATCCGCCAACTTGTAGGGAAAAATAACAGCTCGACGAGTACTAAGGTGATCGTAGCGATGGACGTTGTCACCCTTGAGTAGCGGTTTTAACAGTCCGCTTTCCAATTCGACCGTTTTATCCAAATGTTTTGAATATCCCGTGGTCATCCCGCTCGCTGCATGGCAATTATTCAGAAAGTAAACATCGTCTTTGCTCGTGGCGAGCCCTTGAAAGATTTTTACGAAGACGTCACTGATACGACGCGGATGACAATTTAGTTTGTCTAAAAGGACGGCGGTTTCACCTACAGATAAAACCCACGCATCGGCATTCAGTTTCGAAAGAGGAATCTGCGCGGCCTTTTTTAAATTTAAAGCGAACAGATACTCTCCCAGTTCATTATTGGTTGTCAGATCCCGATCAAGTTCGTGATAGATCAGATGGGTCGAGTTCCGCCTAAACCACTGTAACCCGGTGTAAGTTGAGGCATTAAAGACCTGATAGGCTCCGAAGTTGATAATTTTACAGGGAGCTGTTTCCTTCAGAAGCACCTTGCGAAGCCCAGTCCCGAATGCTGCATTTACCCACTTCACCGGCATAATGAAGTTCACTAAGCCTTTTGAACTGGCGAGTTGGAGCGCACGCTCTGCAAAGGTCACATAGATGTCAAAAGAGCCAGTCGCCGATGCGTAGAGTCGAACAAGCGTATCCGCCAACTCAGGATTTGTTTTCCGAATCCCCTGAATACGAAGATACGGTGGATTGCCAATCACGACATCGAAGCCGTCCTTCACGTTAAACATCCACTCACTGTCGGAGAAAGTGGCACTGGTATTTTGGTCGTAAGGATCCCATGCCGCCATAAACTTAGCGGAGGTGGTGTCGAAACCGCCGCCCTGTTCCAGTGTTTTAGCCAGCTTTTCGCGCAACACCTTGTCCTCTTTGCGCAGATCCTTTTTTTCCTGATAGGTGCGAGCCATAAAGTGCTTGTGGCGAACCGCCCACAGCTCTTTTTTCATCTGCTCCACATTCTGCATCGGCAATTCGTTTCCAGCCTTTGGAAGCCCGATCAGCGAGTCGGCAGCGACAAATTTGGTCTCCAAGTTCGGCAGCGTGTGGATGCCGTAGTTGTCTTTCGCGCTGGCGGTCGGTTTCTGTTCGCACACCAGCGAGATGAAAAAGCGCAATTTAGAAATCTGGACGGCGATGCACTGGATGTCCCCGCCGTAGATGCAGTTTTCGATCAGTTCTAATTTAAGGTCATAGACCGATTCCCCTTCGGGAATGTTGCGCAGAATCCGCAACAGCTCAACCATTCGCAATAAAATTCCCATTGGAAAGGCCCCCGACCCGCAGGCCGGGTCGAGAATCTTGGCCGTGACCAGTGCCTTGTCCAACGCAGCACACAGTTTCTTATCCGCCGGGCGTTCGCCGTCGGTGAAGAGTTTGCGGATGGTTTCCGCGTGTTCCTCGCCGCATTTGCCGATCAGATGCGCGATCAGGCTTTCGTCCACCATGTAGTTGACGATTTCACGCGGGGTGTAAAACGAACCGGTGGCATTGCGTGCCGCGACTTTGGTTTCGGGGTTGTAGGCACCCAGCAGGTTTTCAAAGACCTTACCCAGCAGCTCGGGATCGAGCGCGACTTCTTCGTCGCCAGGCGAGTTTTCCTCCACCGTAAAATTGTACTGGTTCAACAGCGGAATCAGCCCCTGCTCCGGATCAAAAAAGAGCCGGTTCGGCAGACGGGCCTGCTGCCGGGTATTGCGCGAGAAGCCGTCGCTGTAGTTTTTGCCGCGATCCAGACATTCAAACAGACCGCCGTTCAGGAACGGAATTTTCTCGAACAGCTTCAACACCTCATCCTCAGAAATCGCAAACTCCTTGGGATAGCGGTAGAGCGTCTTGATATCAAAATGCTCGGTTCGGTCGCCTGTCTGCGTAGCAAAAGCCCGCTCGGGAATTTCCGAGTTGAGCGTGGCAAAGAAAAGGTTTTGCAGGATGGCCCGGTAATAGTTTTCGCCCGAGCCGATCTTGAAATCCTTCAAGATGGCTTTCAGCTTGGCCGGATCAAACAGACCGTCGGGCACCAGGTGTTTCTGTTTGAGGAACCAGACGAACATCAGGCGGGTGATCAGCCGGATGATATGCTCATTGATTTCGCGGTCGTCGTCAGGTGTATCCGTATTATTCGGATAGGTGACATTCATTTCGTCGGAGAGTGCCCATTGATACCAGGCAAAGAGCTTCCCGTAGAACTCCTTAGTCAGCTTTTCGACCGAGAAGGCTTCCTTGAGTTTGTCAAACGAGCTCCACGTCAGCGACGTGCGGTCGCGGAAGGTTTTGTTGCCCGCACCGGCCTCGACATAAAAGCTCAACCGTTTGGCCGTACTCCAGACCAGCTTGGTGCCTTCCGCCTTGCCGAACACCAGACTCAGCCGGAAATTGCCTTCTTCATCGTGAAAAACAAACAGCCCCTGCGTCAGCACCCCGGCCACACCGGGGGCGGGACTGGACATAGCATCGTCCAGCACCTGTTTGGCAAACTTAAACTGCTTAATCCGGCTGCTGCGCTCCTTCAGTATCTCTCCGTCATGAAGTTTTGCCGCAACCACCAGCAACGGACTGTTTGCCCCGTGCGACCCGGCCAGCGTCTTCACGATCCCCAGCCGCTCGGCGCTTTCCCAGCCAAACTCTTTTTTTACCGGAATGGAGCTGCTGGACGCAGAAAAAGAGCCTGAAAACTTGGCGTTCAAAAAACTACAAAAGGGTTCATCGTCAAACCCCTTAATCAACGCATCAATCATCTGAAGTCCTTTCCTGTAGCGATGTCGATTTGCTGAGACAACTGACACCTATCGTGCAAGTATTTATGAACTTTCCAATCAGGATCGCTGTTATAGTTTGCTTCCGGTTTTGCTGGTGCGTGTCGGCATTACATCTCCTCCGAGTGCGCAGAATTTAACGAATTTACTCGGTCATTGGAAGTCACATGCACAGAATATTTCTGATATGTCATCCTGCAAAAACAGTTACGACCCCCTGTGAGAAAAGACCATGCTAATTACAATCAAGAGCCCTCGCCAAATGGAAAGCCGCACGCAACAGGAAAAGATATGGAGTTACCTATCTGCCCTTCGACTAAGCGCTTGCCTGCACCTGACCGAACAGGTTTTCTTACCGGCACGGCCCGTGAGTGGCTCGCCACAAACGACACAGACGGAAGAAACCTTCGGGCGCTTCCTCCGGTGATTCGCGACCGCACGTTTACAGGCTGC
>Ga0075120_10001757_pt1 | contig 16607 bp, 12 predicted proteins | sample AntAceMetag02UKL_FD_69792 | JGI IMG/M metagenome (GOLD analysis project Ga0075120, IMG submission 69792) | Saline lake microbial communities from Ace Lake, Antarctica - Antarctic Ace Lake Metagenome 02UKL | ecosystem: Environmental > Aquatic > Non-marine Saline and Alkaline > Saline | place... | reverse complement strand
GGCTTCCACACTAAGGAGGAGGTGAGACATGAGGCTGCTTTTTTCATCCCTCATTTTACTGCTGAGCTGTTATCTCTACCCCTGTAATTTTGTCTCTAGTTCTTCTAGTCAAAATTCTTCCTGCCGCAGAGTTCAGAATACCCAGCGTGAGTTATATATAGAGAAAATTGAAAGCTTGCTTCAGCAAGTAAATGATGCTACAGAAATAAGTGAGAAAACGGAACTTGTCACAAAAATAGAAGGTCTGGTCTATTCTTTGCACGAGTTAATAAATGAAAGCATAAGAGCTGATTTTGGTAGTTTACAGGAAAGAATAGGGACCGGAGAAGCAACAATTCAGGATGTATCTAACTTTTTTAGCCGGATTTCTATTCTACCTGCATTAAAAGAAATTAAGGGTGGCTTTGCATCTAAATTAGAAGACGGTACATTTATGGATTTAGCCACTCATTGCCAGGAAGTCATTCGGTGTTTGCAGATGTTAGAGGAAGGTAATTATGATTATCTTAACCAAAGAATGCTTAGTGGAGAGTCGGACTTAGACAGAACAAATTTTGATAAGGTAGCAGCTATATACAGCGCTTTGATGGAAAATGCTGCAGATAAAGAGGTTATATGGATAGCAGCAGCACTGCATGACTATGGCAAAGTTTTATTCGCTGACCATTATACAGATGGTGTAAAATTAGCAGGCGATTTGTTAGAAGAGCTTGGGGTAGAGGAAGAAAAAAGAGCAGATATCTTAGATCTTATATTTCTTCATGGGGTTTTAGGTGAGATTACTTTAGGAGAAAAATCTCCGAAAAATATAATTTCTTATTTGGAAGAAAAAGGCGTTAATGATAAAAACAAATTTTTAAAGATGTTACTCGTTCTTAATGTAGTAGATACTGCTGCTCTTGGGTCTGGCTGGACTGCAAACAGGCAATTGGAGGAGAAGCTATATTTAGCTGATTTGGAGAATCTTGTACAATTAGCTGAGATATATCACAATGTAAGGATTTCCGGATTGTTAGGAGGTCCTGTGGCCGTAAGGAATGCTAAAGGTGAATTAAATCAGGATGAGATAGCCAGCCATATTCCTAGTGTAATTAATGAAATATATCAGAATGAAATAACCGAGCAGGAGAAAGTGGATTTTTTTGACACATTTATGCGCGAGATGAAATTTAATTATACTACATTTTTATTGAGAGGTATGAATCCTCAAAACGTTATCAAATGGCTTTATTTAAATGCCCAAGTCGTGAGATTAAGCGATAATGGAATAAATTCTATTATAAATACTTCGGATAGAAGAGGTGAAGAAGTAGATGTAATTTTTGATAATATTTCTATAGAGCAGATAAGAAATACAGTGGAACAAGAAGAGGTATTTTTGAGTCAAAAATTGCAAAATGGAGAAATGTTTGAGTTATTTGGGATACAAATGAGGTTTGAGAGAGAAAATGGGATTTTAATAATAGATACGAATAATTTACCTGTTTCAAGAGGTATGTCTTTCCTGAGAAAAGAAAATCCGGAATATGTTTTAGTTTAATAAAATGGAGGAGTTGTGTTAAAGAGGGGGATTTATAAAAGGACAGTTCTTTTACTAGCGTTACTCTGGACATTTGTTAGCTCTCCTTTTTTAATTCAGGTATCTGAGCATGTTGGTCTTGAGCTTAGACGAGTTCAGGTTGTTTGGACATCTCCGGAAGGTGTTATATATGGTTCTGCAAGAGCGTCCGTAGGAGCTGATGAAACAGAAATTCACTGGATGATATTTGACCCTGCTGAAGGAATAGTGCAAATGGTGCTGCATGTTGAGGAAGAGATAACATCAGGAAAGTATAGAACCCATACGGTTGATTTTTCCTTAAACTCTTTTCAATTAGATAATGTTGTATCTGGAGAGACATTGTCTGGTTCGGGGGCGGCTATTGATCTGAGAATTGCACCAGATGAACATATAGTACGTTTTGAATCAAAGACCGGACAACAAGTAGTAGGCTTAACAGGGGCCGGAAATATTGGATGGAATGACTGGTTTCTTGCATATGCGGAAGGGGAATTGATATGTTCTGAGGAGGAAATAGAGAGGGTTTCCGAAAGAGTATATTCTTCACTAGTTGTTTATAAAGATGGTAGTGTTACAATGCGAAATCTTAGTTATGATTCTATCGGAGAGGATGTTCGAATAATCGATCAAGAGCAAGATATAGATATAACCGAAGATGTTGAGTATGCTTTTTTTGGGCAACGGTTAATATGGGAAGGAGAGATTGTTGATGTCGTTGACCATTATGAGCAGTTTTCGGACCTCCGTCAGGTATTAAAGAGTGCTATTATATTTCCCATGGATGATATCTGGGGCGGTGGTATGTATTTAGGGTTTGACCAGATGTTTGAGAAGGAAGGTATGTTTATCCAAAAAGCTTTGAATGGAGAGGTGATTGAGATTGATCTTTTAGTCAAATATGATGGGCTTGATTTAAATGTTGTTCAGATTGAGTCATTAAGGAAATCTCTTTCTGATAGAGGGTATTTAGAGCAGAGCTCTATTGATAATGTCAGTAACCCGGGTGATTTCTTTTTAACTCCAAATCAGATTAGGATTCAATTAAAACACGAAACTGTCAGAGATGCTTTAAGTCAAACAAAAGAAGTAAACGGCGTTGTATTAGAGATGGGCTATAGAGAAGTTGTAGATGCTTCTTCTGTGAAGGAGCCGGGAGATTTTATAGTAGCAGATGATACTTTGACTATAAAGTTCCTTGAAGGTGTATATCCACATCATATTGAAGCAGTTACAGAAAGCGGTAGAGTGGTATCTATTGTTGTTTCCGGTAGTTCAGGCTGGTGCGGAGGTACGGTTAAGGGTATAACAGAATGGATTGCGCAGATGCCTGAATTTAAAAATGACCCGATTACCCATGCTATTGTTATTGATAATGGTGCAGATGCTATGTTGTGGCTGGGGGGTGATTTTCTTGCTCGTCCGAATAGCTTGCGCGGTGGCAATGTTCAAGCTGCAATCTTATTAATTAGAGAATAATAGTTGCGTGTTTTTTGGTTTAACTTAAAATGTATGGTATAATTATAGCAAGCAAGGAGGGATTAGATTATGCTTGGGAATAGAAAAGCGTGGTTATGTCTAACTGTTTTATTACTATTATCATCATCATTCAATATTTCATTATCTGTCTCTGAAAATTATTCTTCTTTAAGGCGTTCTCGTGGATTTGCAGCTCGCCAATTTGTACAGAGCATGCCTGCTTCAGACCAGTTTTATTTTATGGGTTTGTTATCTCAGTATGAATCTAGTAGCGATAGTGGAGAAGAAGTTGTTTTAAGAATAGGAGATACTTTTGTTCCTTCTGCCATGTTGACTCAAGAGCAGAGGGTCAGTTTAATGGGCGTAGTAGACTATGCGGTATTGCAGAGCAGGTATGGTGATTCTTCCTGTGGAGATATAGTCTTATGGTTAGCACCTATGGATGGTGGCATAGGTAGTAGTCTTCAAAGGTTAGATTATCTTAAACAGATAAGCGGCAGAGAAGAGTTAGGGGCAAAATCTATAGATATTTTCTTTCCTATTGAGATCAATGATCAAACAATAATGGTCTCTGTAGCTGAGATAAAACTACTTAATGCGATAAGGTGGGTAAAAGAAGACAGAATTGGGGAAGTAGGTTATTTTGAATTAGTATCTACTGAATCAGAAGAATCCATAAGTGCATTAATGGATTCTACATATCTCTTAGATCGTGTAGATGATTCTATAGCTCAAGATAGTAAGAGGACATATCGTGATATATTTAATGAATTAGGAATGGATCTTGAAGTAGCTGTTCAGCAATTATTCCCCACCGTAGATACCACAACAGGTGTACTCTCTATGGAGAGGCGTGCTCCTGGTGGTCATGGACATTGGGGTTTATGGATATTACAGAATATACTTAATTGGGAAGGTCAAGATCAGGCTGTAGCTGCAATATACAATAATGATGGACTTAATAATAGTCCTGATCAGGCTATGATTGGGTGGATGGTTGAGGAGAATATACCCATTGCAATGATTTCAACAACAAGGACAAGCCTTGACACTAAGGGTGGAATCATAGGAATTGTAACTCTTCCAGATGGTAGAACTTATACTGATCTTTTAGAAATTAAACAGGCAGATAAAGTTGAGCAGGGAGAACAATTCCAAGCTATGGGTCTTACTGAAGGAGAGCTTGGAGCCCAATATTTTAATACTAATATGTTTTTATTTAATGTAGGTTTGTTATCACCTTTCTTAAAAGAGCTAAAAGGTGTTTTGGGAGATGATGAGTTTAATCGTGTGGTATTCCCGACTCTTATTCAAAATACAAAATCTCAAGATGGTAAGGAGTTTATTCAGTTAGAAGGAGCGATAGGTTCTGTTGTTTTAAATTTTGGAAAGTATCTTGCAACTACAGATAACCAGGAAGTAAGAGCGTTGATGGAAAAACATGGAATAACCAGATTGGTTTCCATATTAAATGTTGAAGAAGAAGCAAGGACCGATTTCTTCACCCCAGTAAAAGCGGCAGTAGATGTCTGGTTCTTGCAGCCGGAGAGAGGTGTTTTTAGCGTTGATAGTGAAAGCCATGGGTTGATAAAAGAAGATCCCAGTAGGCCATTGCCTCAAATATCACTCTCTGACTCTGGGTATGAAGACCTAAGCGTTCTTATGGATCATTTCTCATCTGTCGATCTTTCTGAAGCAAGTTCTTTTATTGTTCAGGGAAGAGTAAGGATGCCGGCAGCTGATATTAGAGGTAGAGTTGAAATTATAAGTGCATTTGAAGGTGTCTTTGATTTATCTAGCGAAGAGGCTATATCTCAGATTTCAAGCCTTATTGCAGCAGATAATAGGTTGATTCTGGATAATATAAGTCTTAACATAGATAGCAATGGAAGAATAAGTTTCTAATCGGCTCAAAATTCTTAAAAGCCTGATTCCAGAAAGGTAGCCATTGAGAGTAACCTATAATCCAATATTATGTTTTTTAATTTAAATCGTTATTAATCCATATTCACATTGATAGTGTAACATAATTAATATATGCAGTTTCTTGATATTGCATGGTTTAATATGGTATAAATACAGTAGGCATATAATCAAAGATAGGGGGATTAAATATGACTAAAGTAAGTAGTGTTTTCAGGGACATTTTCTTATCGTCCTGTATTGTTATCAGTATTACGATTATTTCCGAAAATTTTAATTACTATATTGTTAATGATTCACCAGGCTTTATTTCCAGAAGAGTAAAAAGGGGTGCTGAGATAGAGCGGTTGGGTGAATCTTTAACTCGCGCTGTGCATGAAGGGAATCTTAATAGTAGTCTTGATCCAAGAGGCCTAAATACTTATAACAATATTTTAAAATGGATGGGTTCTGAATACGGGGATTCTTGGCAAGAGATTAAAGCGCTTGTCGATAGTGGCAATTGGGAAGAGTTGAGAGACGCATTCTATACCAATGTTAAATTTGGAACGGCTGGTATGAGAGGAAAGATGGGTGTAGGAACCAACAGGATAAATATCTATGCCCTTAGACGTGTTGCTCAGGCTGTTGCAGATGACTTAAAGAATAATTTCAGTGCAGAAGACTTAGAGTCTCGACCATATATTATCTCTTATGATACAAGGGAAGGTTCTATGGAATTTGCTCAAGAAGCAGTCAGTATTTTAGCTGCCAATGGAATTAGTGTTGCGATTGCAACTGAAGATAGACCTATTGGTTGGTTCGCTCATATAGTTCCAACGCTTAATGGTTTAGGCGGGATGATGATTACAGCAAGCCATAACCCGGTTGGTAATAACGGCATTAAGTTAAGCGCTGCCTATGGTGGTCAGTTATTACCAGAAGATGGCCAAGCGATATCAGATAATTTTCCTAATATAGAATTATCTTCTGTTAAAACAATGGATTATGCTCAAGCTCAGGAGCGGGGTTTAATTACAGGGCTAGGAGAGGCTGAGAATGAAGAGTATATGGCTAGCGTTACTGGGCTAGTTCGTGATAACAGGTTAACTGATGAAGACCGAGATAGCGTCGAATGTATAGCTCTTCCTTTGAATGGAACAGCTAGAGATACTACTCCTGATGCATTGAGGACTTTAGGCTTTGATGTTGTAGTAGTGCGTGGCAATTTAGATCCTAAATTCACAGGTCTTTCTGCACCAAATCCAACGGTTGAGGGTGCTTTTGATCCAGCAATAGAGATGGCAAACAGCATTATTGGAGAAGATGTTGAATGGAGACAGTTGACAGGTAATGAGACCTGGGTTTTAACAGTTGAATATCTATTAAATCGCATGCTAGAAGAGGGTGTTGATTTAAATGGCAAGAAGATAGTCAGATCATGGGCTACAACTAGCTTAATAGATGCTGTGGTAGAAGGATTTAATAAAGAAAATGGTACAGATATAGAGGTTATAGTGACGCCAGTTGGGTTTAAATGGATTGGAGGTTTAGCCGAGAGCGACCCTTCAATAATAGCTGGATTTGAAGAGAGTGACGGGGGGGCACTCCTTGCACATTCTCTAGAGAAAGATGGAACCTTGACAGCTGCTTTATTTGCTGAGGCTATAGCGTATTGGAATAGTCAACTTAATCCAGGTAGTGATGCCTTTGCAATTCTCGCTAATGATGCTGATGGCGACAGGCTTGTTGTAGCAGTTCCGGAGGAAGGTTCTGTAGTTCTTAAGCAGTTAGAGAATATAAGAGCAAAGTATGGAGAGATTGATGATGCGGTAGATAATAGTAGATTTGAAGGCCCTGAAGGTATGAGTCAGCGTGGACAGATAGTTAGAGGTATAGCTAACAACCCACCAGAGATGTTAGGTGAGTTTAAGGTTGTTGGTGTTCAAGATGGAATTCTCGGTGTAAAAGATGGAGTAATGATATCATTAGAAGATGGTAGCACTATACTTTTTAGAGAGTCTGGTACAGAGCCGATAATGAGGATATATGTTGATACCAAAGGCGATGTTACAAGCATATTAAATGCTATAAAAGGTTATGTTGTCCAGCAGCTTGCATTGATGAATCCATAATAAGTTTTAATGTTAATAAGGGGGATATAATGGTAGGTCTTCTTAAGAGGGGTCTAATTTTAACTTTCTTATTATTGCTGGTTTGTGGTATTTTATCTGAAACAAGGTCAATAGCTGTAAACTGTTATTTGAAAGGAGAATCAATGTCTTTAAGAAGATCTAAAGAGATCCCTAGTATCAACTCGGAGAGCTTAGCAGTTGAAGTTAAATATATAATGGATATGCTAGGCATTAAAGATACACCTAGAGTAGTGCAGATAGTTAAAACTTCAACAGATCCAGTTGCTTTTGTAAGCGAACTGTCTAAAGTATCTAATCAAGATGTAGAGCAAGTTTTGTCTATATTAGATGGGATTGGTTTCTTTAGTACGATTGCTGCTGATTATAGAGTAAGGACAGCTAAGGATATTAATCCTTCAGAATTTGATTCTCAGGAACTAGATGTAGCTGTTGCTTCTGATGGTTATGTTAGTGAAGGCGGTATTAATGGTAATCAAGGTCAGCCCATTTCAGACTTTCTTAGTTTAAAATCCAGATTAGCATCAACGGTTCCTTTTGTATTTAGAGATGATATGGGTGCTTTTGTGGGACGTTTCCTAGGGCTCTCTGATATAAGAACTCAAGCTAGTCCTGATTTATCTGATATAGTTAATACAGTATATGATTTTCTTTCAAAGTTAGATCTAATGAAGATAAAGTATGTTCTTTCTTTTGGTATTGGAGCTAATGAGATGTACTCTCACCAACTCTCTGAGGCAGTAAATGCTTATTTTGTTTCTCAAGGCGTAGACTTTAAATGGATAGTTGTTAATAATCCTGGTCAATTAGATATTATTCCTAATGGGGCTACAAATGAAAATACCATTGTATTTGAGATGTCAAGGAGTGGTGGGACAAAAGAGGTAGTCGATTTATTTAGTCGTACACGTGATAGATTCCAAAATAGGATAGTTGTTGCCAATAAAGGTGCTTTAAAAGATGCAGCTGTTGCCTTATCTAATGAAGATGGAGCAAATGTATTAATAATAGATAATACTCCCGGAGATATTGGTGGTAGGCAGATGAATAGAAAGACTCTCATGGTCTATGCTCCTCTATTTGTTGCTTTAAATGCTGGACTGAGCGATATAAATCAGGGCATCTCTCATTTAGAAGAGTATTGCGAAGCTCTCTATAATGCTAATAGTGAGCTTGATTATGGTTTAGATACAAACATAGCTATAAATTTAGCTGAATTTTTATTTAGGCATAGAGCATCAGGCAGGAACAAATTTTCTGTGGTTTTTGATTCAAGTTTGGCAAAGACTGCAACTAAGGCATTTCAGCTACTTAATGAAGGTGGAAACAAGAATATAGCAGGTGGTTCTAATAATAATATTTTAGTTAGTTATGATTTAGCTAGCGATAGATCTATCTATGAAGCAGTTTTCAATAATGCTTCAGATACTCAACTTCCGATATTTATCTTAGATAGTAGCTTGGATAGTTATAAAGATAGTTTGGCTTATGTCGAAGAGTTAAGAGCAAAAGGAATCCCCTGTATTGCTATCTCAGTTAATATGAGCGAAGAGCTAGACAACAACCTAAGTGTTCATGCTAGAACAAGCGCTCTTTTGCAGGATATGGTTGTCTATTATACCTACATAACCAATCAGGATGCTAACTCTAATCCAGCAGTTAAATTTGTACGTGAGATAACATCAGCTATGTTTGAAATATTAGCAGAGAGAAGAGAGGGTGGAGATAATGATGTTAGAATGAGCTTTGAGGATGTTGTTAATAAAATAAATGAACAGCAAGAGATTGCTCATGATAAAGCAGAGAGTGCTATTAGTGCTAGAAATATTAATAGAGTTTCTTCAGTAAGCACAGACATTGCTCCTTTAACAGACGCTCTAACTTCTTTATCTACAGAATTAGGTATTACGGACGATGTTGTTACTCAAGCATTGGTTGGATCTATATCAAGATCTGTTATGGGGGCAGATGTTGGTGAGGCAGGTGGTAGCCCGGGGAGTGAGATAAATTTTGCGCTTAGTAGTTCTAATATAGGTTCTTCTTTAGGGCAGTTGACACCCGATACTGCAGTACCATCTTTAAGCCAGCAGGTTGTTTTACAAGATGTTGAAGGTGTTAGAATATCAGTTGCAGTAGAAGATGGTAGTCAGATAAATTTAGAAGGTGATTTAGCTACCCAGATAGCAACTTATCTAGGAGCTATGTATCAAGATAGAAAAGATACTTTAGAGCAACTCTCATTGACATATATGGAGGTTGATTCAGAGAACCCTCTTATTAAAGCGATCTCTCAGATTATGGTTAATGCTGTATCTGATAAAAATATCACCTGTCCTTTGCTTGGACTTCCTGGAGTTGCTCATCAAGGTATAGAGGCCATTATGTCTCATCCTGAGAGCATTTTTAACATTGCTATTGTCTATACAAATGCTTATGGCGAGGGACTTGGAACCCAACAGATAGATAGTGTTGCTACTGTTGATGATGCAACCTATGTCTACGGAATATCTAATGTTGCTAGAATGGCTCTCGGTGGAACACCTAGTGTTATATTTGAGGTTAGAAATGGTAAAGACCTCGAGATGATAAGGGATGTTATTGAGAGAGTTATGGTAATATTCCGTACAGAATATTTAGGCGGATAGAAAGTTTTATAGAAATCTTTCATTGTTATCACCCCGATTGTTCTTGATTTCTCTTGACGCTTTATTTCTATATACCTACAATAAATACTAGAGAGTAACCCTCAGGATTGGGGATAATTTGTCCAAGCTCGGAAGGGCCCACTAGGAGGTGAGCGCATGGATTGGAAAGGAATACTCTGGGATCCGGTAAGCGGCATATTTACCCGTGCAGTTAACTTTTTACCCACCCTTATAAGCGCAGTAGCAGTTTTTGTTATTGGCTGGTTTGTTGCCAAAGCGATACAGAAAATTACATCCAAGGTTTTCTCCTGGCTTAAACTTGATATGTTATCTGATAAGTCCGGATTATCAAATCTCCTAAGTAAAGGCGGAATAAAGCAGACTTTCTCACAGCTCTTAAGCGTACTCCTTTACTGGTTTGTAATGCTACTTGTACTTATCTCAGCTCTAAACATTTTAAAGCTTAATGTGCTTGCCCAGCTTATGGATAAGATTATCTTCTACATCCCCAATGTAATAGCAGCTATATTCGTTGTTGTTGTTGGGATGTATCTTGCATCTTTCTTATCAGGGTTAGTAAAGACTGCGATGAGAGGAATTGGAGTTCGGGAAGCACATTTCTTGGGTAACTTAACAAGAGGTGTTGTGATTCTTTTTGCCCTAGTTATCTCACTTCAGCAGCTTAGGATTCAAGCTGGCATACTATCTTTTGCACTGCAGGTTTCACTTGCTAGTATTGGCCTTGCAATTGGCCTTGCATTTGGTTTGGGAGGTAGAGAGACAGCATCAAGAATGCTTGAAGAATGGCGTGATAAAGTAAGAAAAAAAGAAGATATTACTCAATAATATAGAAAGATAGCAGGCTATGCCCCGTTTATTTTGCGGGGCATTTCTTATTAAAATAAGAATTAACCATTGCACCCGTTTAAATAGTGCTTATAATAAGATTCTGGAATATAATCCGCTTCTCATTTATAATCTAGGTGTGATTTTTTAGGGCGTTAATAGACGGAGGTTTCAATGATTGAGATTAAAAGAGCGCTTATAAGTGTCTATAAGAAAGATGGTATCTTGGATTTAGCCAAAGCTCTTATTGATCGTAATATAGAGATACTCTCAACTGGCGGTACAGCCAAACTGCTTAAAAACAATAATATCCCTGTAACTACTGTTGAAGATTATACTCAGTTTCCTGAGATGATGGATGGGCGCGTTAAGACGCTTCACCCAAAGATTCATGCAGGAATATTAGCCAGACGGGACAATAAAGATGATATAGCTAAACTGGATGAATTTAAGATAAAAAGAATAGACCTTGTTGTAGTAAACCTTTATCCATTCCAGGAAGTTACTCAAAAGGAAGATTTAGAGTTAAATCAAGCAATAGAGTTTATAGATATCGGTGGACCTACCATGATAAGGGCAGCAGCCAAGAACTATAAGCATGTAGTCACTCTCTCTAATGTCGATCAATATAAAGATCTGGTTGAGGAGCTAGATAAAAAAGGAGTAGTATCAGAAGAACTAGCTCTTAAATTTGCTAAAGATGTTTTCAGTACTATGGCTTTATATGATAAGTCAATAAGCTCCTATTTAGGGAGAGTTATAGGTGAAGAAGAAGGATTAATCAATAATATTTCAATCAATTTAAAGAAGAAGTCTGATTTAAGGTATGGAGAAAACTCTCATCAAAGAGCCGCTCTTTATGAAATGGCCGGAGAAGAGGGGCTGGCAGGAGTAAGGAAACTATCAGGCAAAGAGCTCTCTTTTAATAACTGGCTGGATTTAGACGCAGCTTCAATCTCTATAGCTAGCTTTAAAGAGCCAGCCGCAGTAGTTATAAAACATAACAATCCTTGTGGTTTAGCCATTGCTTCTAATATCAAAGATGCGTTCATAAGAGCCAATGAATCTGATAGTCTCTCTGCATTTGGCGGCATTGTAGGTTTAAATAGAGAAGTGACCCTTACGGTTGCAGAGGCAATAATAGAGACAGGCTTTAAGGAGTGTATTATTGCACCAGGTTATAGTAAGGATGCATTATCTATATTGAGTGAAAAGAAAAATCTCAGGATTATGGAAACAGATTTTTTCTCTAAAGATATTGATTTTGCATTACTTGATTTTAGAAGAGTTCAGGGTGGTTTTTTAGTTCAGGATAGAGATTCGAAAGATATAGAAAGAGATGATTTAAAGGTAGTTACAAAGAAGATACCCGAGGACTTGGAGATAGATGCTCTCCTCTTTGCCTGGCGCGTTGTAGCTAAGGTTAAATCCAACGCCATAGTTTTAGTGAGAGATTTTAGCAATAAGACATATGCGACAGTAGGTATCGGGGCTGGGCAGGCATCAAGAGTAGATTCGGTTATAATCTCAATTCGTAAAGCCGGAGATAGAAGCAGGGGGGCGGTCTTAGCATCGGATGCGTTTTTTCCTATGGCAGACTCTATTGATATAGCTCAAGAAGCAGGTATTACCGCTATCATTCAGCCTGGGGGTTCAATTAAAGATAAAGAAGTAATAGAGAAGGCTGATGAGTTAGGTCTAGCTATGGTATTTACCTCGATACGTCACTTCCGCCATTAATTCTAGAGTTATTATGAATATTAAAGATTATACCCAAGCAATAGATTATTTAAAATCATTTTTTAATCTTGAGAATGTCTCTCGTTATAATTATTCTAGAGAGCTTAAGCTAGAGAGAATGAAGGATCTCTTAGAAAAGTTCAATAATCCTCAAGATAGCTTTAAAGCTGTTCATGTAGCAGGCAGCAAGGGTAAAGGTACGGTATCTGCATCTCTGTTTCAGATATTTAAAGAGTCAGGTTATAAGGTCGGGCTCTATACTTCACCTCACCTCTTGAACTTTAGAGAGAGAATCAGAGTCTCAACTAATAAGACCGATGATCCGATAGGTTTTGGTGATACTATCTCAGAAGAGGATCTGGTCAGGGTTGTTAGTATTGCAAAGCCTATAATTGAAGAGTTTTCTAGTGATTCTAGGTGGGGTAAGCCTACATTTTTTGAGATCTATACTTTAGTTGCATTTCTTTATTTTAAAGATAAAAATCTGGATTTAGCCATTATTGAAGTTGGTTTAGGAGGCAGGCTTGATGCAACAAATGTAATGAATTCTATTTTAACTATAATAACTAAGATTGTTTTTGAGCACACAGATAAACTTGGAGAGGAGATAACGCAGATAACAGATGAAAAGTGTGGAATATTGAAAGAGGGTATTCCTTGCGTTCTAGGTGTTCAAAAGTGGACTCAAGTGGTTGGGAGAGTCAAGGATAATGCCGGAAAGAAGAGTGTTCCGCTGCATGTAATAGATGAGGATATAGAGCTAGAAGAGAAAGATAGATCCTTCTCTATATCTTTTGGAGCTAGTAAATATATCAATCTGAAGACAAATCTTCTGGGCCATTTTCAATATCAGAATCTTGCACTGTCTGTTGCTGCAGCTCATCTTCTAAGTGAAGATTATCCCAATTTATCTCTCCCAAGCATAAGGTCGGCCCTCTCTGATATATGCTGGCCGGGCAGGATGCAGCTTATAAAGAAGAGCCCGGTTATAATACTTGATTCTGCTCATACTCCAGAGAGCGTAGAGCTGTTGGGAGATGAATTAAAGAGGTCATATCCAGATAGAGATATTGTGTCTATTCTTGCGATAAGTTCAGATAAGGATAAGAGAGGAATAATCGATCAAGCATCAAAATTCTCAAGCAGTATTATATTTACCCGCGCTCTAAGCAGCAGGCTTAGCTATCAGGAAGAGCTTATAGATATAGCAAATGAACTGGGTTTGATTAATTACAGCGTTGAATATGATTTTGAATGTTTTATGAGTAAGATATTGAATAAATCTGACAAAAAGAGATTGTACCTGATAGCAGGTTCTATTTTTTTAGTCTCCAAGGCTCTTGAGGTGTTTAAATATGGAGCATTACAGACCAGATGATACAATAGCTGCAATATCTACTCCTCTTGGCCGTTCAGGTATAGGAGTAGTTAGGCTATCCGGGGCTAAAGCATTAGATATAGCCTCTAGTATCTTTATCTCGAAAAACAATAAATCTCTAGAAAGCTTTAAGTCTCATACAATTCACTATGGTTTTATAAAAGATAATAACTCTAAGAGAGATGATTTTATAGATGAAGTGCTTCTTACTGTTATGAAGGCTCCAAAAACATATACAAGAGAAGATATAGTTGAGATTAACTGCCATGGGGGAGTTGTTGTACTAGGTCAGATTTTAAATCTTTGCATAAATAGAGGGGCTCGCGCTGCCTCCCCAGGCGAATTCACTCTCCGTGCTTATCTTAATGGCAGAATTGATCTCTCTCAGGCTGAAGCGGTAATGAATATAATAGATGCTAAGACAGAGGAGTATCTTAGAGTATCAGCCAGACAGCTTGATGGCGGATTGTCTAAGGTTATATTCAAGATAAGAGAGGAATTACTCCTTGTGGCATCTGAGTTTGAGGCAATATTAGATTTTCCCGAGGAAGAAGTAGAGGAGAGTAAAAAAGGCGATCTTTTAAAAAAACTCAAGAACATAAAAAAAGAGCTGGAAGATTTAATCAAACATGGTAAAGAAGGCTCTCTTATGCGTGAAGGTATCAAGGGTGTTATAGTGGGTAGGCCCAATGTCGGTAAATCCTCTCTTATGAATGCTCTTTTAGGCCATAATAGAGTGATTGTGAACCATCTTCCAGGGACAACCAGAGATGTAGTTGAGGAAGTAATTGATCTAGACGGTATCCCATTAAGAGTTGCAGATACAGCAGGTATAATTGAAACAGATGATTTAATAGAGAGAGAGGGTGTAAGAAGAGCAAACAATGAGATAGAGAGAGCTGATTTAGTCTTAGTAGTTTTAGATTCAACCCAGGAACTATCTAAAGATGATCACTTGATATTAGATAAAGTTAAAGATAAGCATGTAATTATAGTTGTAAATAAGATTGATTTAAAAGACGGCCTAGATTTATCAACTGTTAGAAAGTTAGATTATAATAATATAGTTAAGATCTCTGCCATTAAGGAGTTAGGAATCGATGAGCTTAGAAAGAGTGTCTTTAAGCTATTTTTAGAAGAGAGTATAGACCTATCAGCTCCAATCATAACTAATATCCGGCATTTAGAGGGGGTTAAAAAGGCCCTAGAGGCTCTTAATAGAGCAATTGATAGTATTATGACTCAAGATGTTTATTTTGAATTAATTACGGAGGATTTAAGATTATCCTTAGGTTCTCTGTCCTCTATTTTAGGAATTGAGGTTACTAAAGATCTCTTAGAGACAATATTCTCCCGTTTCTGTATCGGAAAGTAGGTTTTTGGTCTTTTCAGAATAATCTCTCCACTACTAAAAATCCTAACCATTTGCCTTGATTAAATTTGAATGGTATACTTTATAAAGAGGGTAGAAATAAATATTAATCTGTAATTTTTAATGTTGGAGGGGGTTACAATGAAAAAAGCAGTATATTTTTTAGGGTTATTTTGCGTTTTTGTTACTTTTTCAGTTGTTAAACCGGCTGTAAAGTCGTGCGATATTGCTCTATTTAGGCGTATAAAATCAGATGATAAAAAAGTATTAGCTGAGGTAGGTTCAGCTTTTTAATGTTTAAAGAAGAAGCTCTTGATAGCTGCCTTATGACGATACATAATGAAATAGCTTTCAACACCCAGCTTACACCGAGATGGAGAGATGCATTACTTCAATGTTGTCAACAGGTAGATGCTAAACTTACTAAGTTAGAAAGAAATATATCAGAGAGGATATCAAATATTGAAGAAGGAGAATCTCAAGAGACACCACAACAGATTGTTGAAAGCATAAGAGAAAGTCTTATCGGACTTCAAATTTTTATTGATCAGAAATTCGTTGAGCTACGCGATGAAATTGTAGGCATGGAAAATAAGGGTGATAATTCATTTGCATTAGGTGAGGCTAAAAAGAATATATCTCTTTGGATCGAGAGTATGATATCCAGTTTTGATGAGATAGTTGAACTTATAGGTATATAAATTGCTTAAGAAGGATGTTTAGAAAGTAATTCAGAGAGTATATGAAGCAATAACGCTACATATTTAGGCGGTTTATCTTTGTGATTTTGATATATAAAATGGTGCAAAACCTTAAAGAGTTGGGGGCAGGCGGAGGAAATCAAAGTAATTTTGTGATATTTTTTAATAAGTCGTAACTGATATGGGGTATAAAAGCCGTATTTTAATATTGGCAGCAGTATTCCATAACAGAGAGTGAAGCTCGTCGTATTAAGGGGGTGGAGTTTGATTTGTCTTCCTGGAGCGCTGAGGATATTTCTTTAGTAAAAGAAGGTTATGTCCTGATTTATGACAGCAATACAGGTGAAAGGATTGGCACCTTTAATCGGCTTGTTCCTTCTGTTTTATTTAGAGGAGATTGAGTTATGAGATCTATGTCTAAGGCAATAGTTTTGATGGGTTCTATACCTCTGGTCTCTTGCTCTGCTTATGACAGGTGTATTAAAGAAGAACATTATTATAGCATTGTTGGCGAGAGAATTGGTTCTGAAAAAGTGGATGCATCGCATATATTTTCTTTTTTTGTTAGTATCTTTCTTCACCATGTGTTTGACCACCTTAGAAGAGAATTAGGTTTTTAGAGTCTTGAATTGAATATTTTAAAGAGTATAATAATAAATAAGAGGTGATGGGGCAGACAATGAATAGAATAAAAATATTTCTCTCTTCAATTGTTTTGATTGTCTTTAGCATTAGTTTAATTAATCCATCTATATTTTTTCAATCATTGTCTAGTATGCGCAGGGAGAGAGTATTGCCAGTAGATAGTTATCTGGATTTTGTTGAAAATACGA
>Ga0075120_10001755_pt1 | contig 16611 bp, 10 predicted proteins | sample AntAceMetag02UKL_FD_69792 | JGI IMG/M metagenome (GOLD analysis project Ga0075120, IMG submission 69792) | Saline lake microbial communities from Ace Lake, Antarctica - Antarctic Ace Lake Metagenome 02UKL | ecosystem: Environmental > Aquatic > Non-marine Saline and Alkaline > Saline | place... | reverse complement strand
CTCAAAGCAGCACACCTGCTGCGTCAAAGGAAACATATTTTCAGCGCTACCATGGTTTACGAGGAATCAAAAAACTGGGCGGAAGCTGACGGCGATACGTGTGAAGCTATAGATTTCCTTGAGTTTTATGCTCGCGAGATGATGCGTCTTGGTGGAGCACAGACATTAGTTCCCTATCCAGGTGAAGAGAACAACATGTATTACATCCCACTCGGACCTATCGTAGTGATACCGCCCTGGAATTTCCCGATGGCGATCATGGCTGGAATGACAACCGCGGCATTGGTTACAGGTAATACCGTAGTATTGAAACCGGCATCTGGTGCGCCGGTAGTAGCGGCAAAATTTATCGATCTTCTCCTCGAAGCGGGTATGCCTCCTGAAGTTATCAATTTCTGCCCCGGAAGCGGTGGTGAAGTAGGCGACACTCTTGTGGGGCATCCTAAAACACGCCTGATAGCATTTACCGGCTCAATGGAAGTCGGTCTGCATATCCAGGAACTGTCGGCAAAAACTCAGCCGGGACAGATCTGGGTTAAACGAACGATTCTTGAGATGGGTGGCAAGGACGCCCTGCTTATCGATGCTACCGCCGATCCCGAATATGCTGCAGAACAAGCGGTACTCGGAGCGTTCGGATTCCAGGGTCAGAAATGCTCAGCATGCAGCCGTCTGATTATCGAAGCTCCGATATACGATGAAGTTGTCGCAAAAGTTGTTGAAATAGCAAAAAATCTGACAGTCGGTCACCCCTCAGATAATCCTAACCTTGGAGCTGTCATTGATAGTTCAGCATTCAAAATGATCAAGGATTATATCCAGATCGGACAGGACGATGGCGGTAAACTGTTGCTTGGCGGCGGGACAAAAGAAGGTGGATACTTTGTTGAGCCGACGGTTATCGGCGATGTTAAAGAGGATCATCGAATCGCACTTGAAGAGATTTTCGGTCCTGTACTGGCTTGTATTAAAGCTGATGATTTCGAGCATGGGATCAAGATATTCAACAGCACGCAGTTCGGTCTGACCGGTGGGCTAATATCTAATGACCGTGAACGCCTGGAACGCGCCAGAGAAGAACTGCATTGCGGGAATCTTTACCTTAACCGGAAGATTACCGGCGCACTGGTGGGAGTACAGCCATTTGGTGGATTTAACATGTCCGGAACCGACTCCAAAGCCGGCGGGCAGGATTACCTGATGCTGTTCATGCAGGCGAAGACAGTTACGGAAAGATGGTAGATAAATCAATTAAGAATTATGAATTATGAATTTTTATTAACGCCTTGCATTTTTAATGCGAGGCGTTATTTTTAAATATATAGCACCTCGTCAGTTCATTGCTTCGCAAAAGAACCGACGGAACACCATACATTATGTATATTCAGATTCAGCAACATATTGTTATTAACTTTATAAAGTATTTATACAGATAAAATGTATTGTCCACATTGCAAGATAAAAATGAAAGAAGAAAAACGGTCATTCCATAAGAAGCGCAAATGGATCTGTCCCAGTTGCGGAAAGGTTCGGATGCAAACAGCAAAACCGAACCCAAATCACCCCAGCCCTGACAAACAATAGAGTAAAATGATGAACCAATTGCACGATGGGTGGCCCGACTGCTTGCTGTCGGGTTTCCCCGAATCACCATTAGAGACTGCTTGATAAACAATAAAGTAAAGTGATGAGTCAAATACACGACAAAGAGAGCAGATGTCCAAAATGCGGGATGGATGTCAGGGAATACACTGAGATATGTCCCGGTTGCGGAGCAAGGGTCAGACGTCTGGGTACCGGTATTTGGGGAGTCGTAGCTGACCTGTTCAACGCATTAGGCAAGGTATTACGTGAATTAATCTGGTGGTGGTAATTGCACCCAGATTGGTTTATTGTCCACCGAAGCAGCCTGGTTTCTTGACATTATTTATTTGTTAAAATAATAATACCAAGACAACCAATGATTGAAAAATTACATTCTCTAATGTAATTAAATTTCAGCATCTTCAAGTCTCGTAATTATTATTTATTTTTAGCAGACTATTGCAATGATGACAATAGTTACCTATGATCTAAGTAAGGTTTTTCTACAATCTACGTTCTTTTAAACAGGAGGATTTTCTCATGAAACGCAACTTTGTTATTGTATTTTCCCTGTTTTTCTTCGCTTTATTCACTTTTTCAGTTGTTCCAGCAGAAGCACAGGTTGATTTCACAGATCACTACATTACCGATTACTTCGATCACGCCTGGACTGTCCTTGGAGTTGATTTGGATAGTGACGCCGATATTGATGTAGTCGGGGGTGCAAATTCTGAGGATGGTATTAAATGGTGGGAAAATGGCGGAAACCAGGACTTCACTGAACACAGCATTGATGATGGTTTTAGCAATTACGATCTTAACGCAGTTGATTGGGACTTTGATGGTGATATCGACCTTGTCAGCGCTTCATCAAATGGGATATCCTGGTGGGAAAATGATGGAGACCAGGATTTTGAGGAACATTCTATTGATGAATACATACATGCCGGATCAATATTTGTTATTGATATTGATGGAGATGAAGATCTTGATATTGCATGTGCGGATAGAGGAGACAGCCAAATTTCCTGGTTGGAAAATTATGGCAACAATTATTTCACTGAAAATGTAATGCGCGGATATATGGGAACCGCGAAGGACGTATTTGTTATAGATCTTGACAATGATGACGATATGGATATCCTTGGTTGTGCTTCAACAGTTGGGGCTAAATGGTGGGAGAATGATGGATATCAGAATTTTGAGAGTCATGATTTTTCAAATGACGGTCCGGATTGTATCTTCGCGGTCGATATGGATGATGATGGTGATGTAGATATTTTAGGCGCTTATCGTGATGTCATCTTATGGGAAAATGATGGAGACTGTGGATTTTCGGAAGTTATAATTTCGGAGACTTTCGATGGAGGAGATGATATCCTTGCTACAGATATAAATTTAGACGGCGAATTAGATATCGTCGCTGTATCGGGAGGCAACCGAGATAATGTAAGTTGGTGGGAACATGATGGGGAATTGAATTTTACAGAATATTCTATTGATGGTTGTTTTAACACCGGCAATGATATATCCGTGGTAGATATTGACGGTGACGGTGATGTTGACTTACTGGGTGCTGCTTCTCACCCTCATCATGAGATTATGTTATGGAAAAACCGTGAGCTGGATACATTTGCCAGCGTGGGAGGAATGGTAACTGATTTTGAGACGCATGATCCCATCGAAGGTGCAACGGTCAGCTTTGATGATTTTGAAACAGTAACAGATGAGTGGGGAATTTATACCCTGGATTTATGGGTTGAAACCTTCACCGTCGTAATTGAAGCAGATAGATATAATCCATTAGAAGAGACGGAGATTGAACTTGACGAAGGTGAGAACACCTACAATTTCGAGCTTTTCCCATCTCCACATATCAACGTGGAGGTAGATTCACTACAGGAATTATTCTGTTTTGAAGGTGAAACAGTCTTTTCAGGTTTTACTATTTCCAACGATGGTTGGGGTAATCTCCATTGGCAGGTTGCGATTGAGTATGATGATCAGGATTCATTATGGCTTTTTTTTGATGAAGAGGAAGGTAGTATTGAGCCGGATGATTTCATAAATGTAGAGATGATGGCAAATGCAGAAGATTTAGATCAGGGATATTATTTCGCAATGTTTAGTATAATATCGAATGATCCCTCAAACGATCCTATTGAGATTCATGTGTACTTAACTGTGGAACAATTAGGTATGAGTGATGTTACGTATAGTATGAATAATGGTCTTCCCAGAGTGTTTGATATCGAGGAGATTTATCCAAATCCGTTTAACCCAAGCACTTCAGTAGTAGTAGGTTTGCCGGAACCTGCTTTTCTGAATCTTACTTTGCATAACATATCCGGTCAAAAGGTTGCTGTGCTTGCTAATGGACAATACACATCCGGATATAAACAATTCACTATTAATGGATCAATGATGGCGAGCGGAATATATTTCGTTCATATGCAGGTGCCGGAAAAAACGAGTGCTATCAGGAAAGTAGTATTAGTTAAATGAGGGAAATTTCCCGGTAGGTACATAAGTATCTCATAGATTTTCGGGTAGCCCGACAGCTTGCTGTCGGGTTTCACTTGATGTAGTTACATTATCCCGGATTCAAGAATCGTAGAGAAGTGAAGTTCGACGTAGTCAATCCGGGATACGTGTCTAATTAGGTTTTTGTCCAACGTCGGGTGGCCAGATTGCTTGCTGTCGGGTTTCACTCCTAAACAAAGGCAATGTAAATACAACAGGATAAACTCAAATCTCGTATTTATCACCCATCAGTAATGCGAATTCATAGACGATCAAATGAATCGGAAAGGAAAACCACAATGACGAAATTTCATTTCTCGCTTATAATCGCAATTATAGGCTATATAGTGTACTGGTTGATCCAAAGAGCTATGAATTTCATTTATCCCTTCAACATTGATGGTTTTGGCACCTACATTTTTGATCTGGGAGTAATCGTGGGGATATTTTCAATCAGCTACTTGATCCTCAGGAAGATGTCTTTTAGGAAAGAATAAATTCTGATAGTATGGATGGGTGGCATCGGACGGACGGGTGGTTCGACTGCTTGCTGTCGGGTTTCACTCTCTATCGGCTTTCGCTCGAATCCATTGCAAATTTGAACGCATCAGCGCTTCTCAAATCTCGTACTTGACACCCGTTAGTTCTTCAGACACCTCCCACAACCTCTTAGCATCGGGAAAGTTGACTGCTTCTGCATTACGACCTACAGTTGGATCAACAACAACAGGATATCCTCGCATCTCCATCCAACCGTCTGGTCCAAAATAATCCCCACCTTTCACTCCAGGCTCTGTTGCAGCACGCATGGTAGGTAATGATCCCTTCGGAGCTGGCATTGCAACTATATAATTCAGGTATTTGAATACCCCTACATGGCGTTGCAGGTCAGTTGCAGTCCATCCCGGATGAGCGGCTAATGAAAGAGTTTTGTGACCGGCTTCCTCAAATCGTCGCTGAAGTTCCCTGGCAAAAAGCAGGTTTGCAAGTTTTGTTTGACCGTATGCTTCCATCTCCTTGTACAGTCTTTTCTCGAAATTCAGGTCATCGAAATCGATACGCCCGGAACGCGCTGCCATACTGCTCAAGGTAACGATCCTGGAGTTTTCTGTTGCCAAGAGTGTCGGCATCAAAAGTCCGGTCAACGCAAAATGACCGAAATGGTTCGTCCCAAGCTGAAGTTCAAAACCGTCTTCAGTTCGATCAAATGGGCACATCATCACACCGGCATTATTAATAAGCAGGTCAAGCTTATCGTACTTTTCACGGTAAGCGGCAGCGAACTCCCGCACCGATGCCTGCCGTGACAGGTCAAGCGTAATCAGATCGATCCCTGCATCCGGGAAATCACCCAGAATATTGTCCCTGGCAGTCTTTGCTTTTTCCTGGCTGCGGCATGCCATCACAACTTTTGCGTTCTTTTCAACCAGGAAACGTACCGTGTGAAATCCTAACCCGGTATTCGACCCGGTTACAATCGCTATCCTGCCACTCTGGTCAGGGATGTCCTTTTGTGTCCAATTTTTTCCAGCCATTTCTTTCGCCTTAAATATTTACCGTTTCTTTTAAATGTTGTTTTCAGGAAGCATCTGGTTTCTTGAATCGTAACACAGCAATGAGATATACTAAAAGATTACAAACACTTCAGTTGCAGCCAAATGCTCACTCATCTCAAGACAATTGGAATAATCAAAACAAACTTACAACCACATACGCATCATTATCTCAATAATGAATTCGTCCTTGTGGATTTCACGGGTATATTCTATTGCGGGTGTAAGAGCTATATACTCATAGAGTAAAACATCTACAGCAAGTTTCGACCTTTGAAAATTTCCAATTATAGAATCAATATCAAGCTGATATAGTTCATATAAACCATCCAGGTATATTCCCCGGGAAAGTTCAAGGCGCATATGATTTCCCGATACTATCCCGATACGATCAGTCACCAAAAGGTCGAACTCGCCCAGGTAGGTTAACCGACTGAAATTAATGCCATAAAGCAAACCACCTGCACGATTATGCAGTCCCCTCCCTTGCCATAATTCTGCATAACGGTAATTGCCGCCTATTGCAGTGTTTACGTTACCTTTTTTAAACCATTTGTACATCCTAGTGGTCAGTGTTTTAGCTCCATTAACATCCTCGCCACCAACAAAGCTTCCATTGGTATAAGCCACCGTCATTTGACCGGAATTTTCAATAAGCCCAATTTCGAAACCATTTTCGTAAGCTCTTGATGAGGGAATCGGTCCCAAACCGGCAAATCTTCGAAGGTATGATTTTTCATCCGGGAAATCCCATCCGAATCCAGGGATCAACCGTCCAAAACGCAACGTCAAGGTATTGAAAAGATTATCCGCTTGCACAGATGCTCCATATCCTCCTTCGAAGGAAGCAAATATTACTTTGAACATTTCCGAATATTGAATTAAAGTGAAAAGAGTAGCTTCACGAACAACAAATGAATTAGTACCATGAAATTCATTGTCCTCAACCTTAGAAATAAAAGTTGGTCGAAAATTCATCCCAAATCTAATATTTCTAGCCAATTGAGGATCAATCGCCAATGAATCTGAAAAAATAGTCGCAGGTTTATTACCTGCTAAACCTGCAAAGAACCTGGCTCCATACTCATTTCTCATCCCTGCACCGGTAGGAGACTGATGACATAACATGCAACTTGTACCGGTCTTTGCAGCGTAAAATGGAGTGCCATGTGCTTTTTGCTCCATACTAATCAGAAGGACTGTAAGGATGAGGAGGATTAATAATCGAAATTGTATCTTATTATTCACAATTTTTACCTGGCTGGAGCGGTTGGATAAGCATTGATATAAAATTCAGTTCCCTTTAAAGCTTCAACGTATTCATGTGACAAGAATTCTAACGCAGTCCCCTGCACACCTACAGATGGTTCAAATACAATAGCATTCGCTCCAATGTCATTTATCTTCTCAACAAGCTCAACAATACGATCCGCATAGGTGCGGGCATCGATCATGGCGACATAATCATTGGTTCCGGTTAACAACCAGACATATTCAGGATTATATATAGCGACATCACGTTCAAATCTTTCAAGCATTTGGTTTGCCTTGTTACCACCGATTCCGCTGTTAATAATCCGGGCATTTGACAAACGATTGGATAACCTTCTCGCAATAGTACCATCCTTGAACCAGCTGTCACCTAACAAAACATGGGTTCCATAGTTGATTGACCCGGTTCCGGTAATTTCAAGGGCAAAATCTGCCAAGGCTATATACCCTTCATGAATTGGGTGCATTCTGTCTACGTAAAAAGCATAGATGGTATCCCAGGTCGAGATATTTTCGTCGATGGGATTTGTTAGAGATAATCTGTTCCCTGTAATAGATTTTAACACCGTGGAGGACCACTTGAACTCATGTTTTTGATAAAAAAGAAGCTGAGGTGGGAAAAAACCATTAGTGGATACAACTTCTATTGTATTCTCTTCGCTGGGGTTCATAGATATTATGGGAGAGGATATTTTACCTCTCTTTTCCAATTGATTAGAACCAACACCATACAATAATTGGTAATGAATCGGAATTATTGTGTTGTATGGTTCATCCTGATCTTGGCTACAACCCATAAAGAAATATACCAATAAAAGTAGGACAAATAATTCTGTTCGAAAACATATCTTTGTAAAATTGAAAAGTCTTGAATTTTTCTGTTGAGAAATCATTGTTTTGTAAACTTATATATATTTACCTCCAAATCAAGCTATAATTGAGAAATTGTCACAAAGAAAAGTTATGCTATTATACTCTTTTTTACATTACGCTTGCATTCAGCCAAAACTCGATATTGATCATTAATTTTACAAGCCCATTAAACCAACCGTTAAATTCACTGTCAAATAGAATGAAACTATTTATCGTTTAAGGAGAATATCATGAAAAAGATCATAGTAAAATACTGCCAGGCTGGTAATGAAAAAGCATATCTGAAATTATTTGTAATACTGTTTTCAACCGCATGTTTTACAATAAACACATTCGCACAGGACTACCAGATTGTAGATACCGGGCAATCCGACACCTATAATAATTCCAACTCAATAACTGCTCCAGCGCCGGAAGAATCTTTTTATGGACAGGACGCTCAATTTGATGGTAACCAACCTGATTACCTGGACAATGAAAACGGTACCATAACCGATGGTGTTACCGGATTGATGTGGGTCCAGGCACGTGGCGAGAAGATGAGCTGGGCTGACGCTTTTAACGGAGCGTCCGAATGCAATGCGGGTGATTATGATGACTGGCGGATGCCGTCAATAAAAGAACTATATTCATTGATTCTCTTCTCCGGTAACACCGGGATGACAGCGGATTTGTCAACTCCTTTCCTGGATACTGACTATTTCGATTTCGAATATGGAAATGAAGATATCGGTGAAAGATTCATTGACTGCCAGGACTGGACTGCCACTCAATATGTGCATTTCACCATGATGGGTGACAGCACAGTGTTTGGAGTAAACTTTGCCGATGGTAGAATCAAGGGATATCCGAAATACGATCCAAGAACAAGAGAACCGCACGAGCTGTATGTACGTTATGTACGTGGAAATACAGATTATGGTATTAACGATTTTGTTGACAACAGTGACGGGACTGTAACCGATAACGCAACCGGGTTGATGTGGACACAGGATGACAGCCAGGAGGGATTGAACTGGGAAGATGCACTGGCATGGGTAACAGATCAAAACACTGAGAATTACCTGGATCACAACGACTGGCGTTTACCCAATGCCAAGGAATTACAGAGCATTGTGGATTATACACGTGCCCCGGAATTCAATGACTCCCCCGCTTTGGATCCTGTCTTCGAAACCACTGAACTGGAGGATGGTGATTACCCCTGGTACTGGACTGGTACGACTCATCATGACGGCGGTCCCGGACATGATTACGAGAAAGCTGTTTATGTCTGTTTCGGGCGGGCGACCGGATGGATGGAAGTCCCGCCGGAGTCCGGTAACTTCCAACTTCTGGATGTGCATGGTGCAGGAGCGCAGCGAAGCGATTTCAAGAGTGGCGATCCGGACGATTACCCTCACGGTCACGGTCCCCAGGGGGATATTATTCGTATTAACAATTATGTTCGCATGGTAAGAGCCGGTGTAGAAACATCAGTACCTGATCAAGGCGGTCTGAATACTGAACATCCACAGGTATTCAAACTTTTCCAGAATTCACCGAATCCATTCAACCCGACAACTTCAATTAGCTTTGATTTACAGGAAGCATCAAAGGTTAAACTGAAAGTATTCAATATTTACGGGCAACAGATTATGACCCTGCTTGATGAATCACTGGAACCCGGTTTCCATTCTTTGCAGGTTAATCTTGATAAATATCCGTCAGGAATATATTTCTACAGCCTTGAAGCAGGTAACTACAGCCAGGTCAAAAAAATGATTCTTCAGAAATAACTATCAACTGAATTACATAGTGCATATGGAAGGCGGTGATTTATTGATTAAAACGCGAGAATAAATCCTATTGTCAACTGTCTTCCATTTCCATCAATTGGATAGTTGTTCCAGGATTTTATCCTTAGATTTCTGTTTAGATTTATCGCTTAATTCAAACTCCGTCGGGGCTTAAACTATTTGCAAACTACAACGTCACATAATTAAGATGATTTTTTTTCTGCCAGGGACATTTAATCTTGCAAACCAGGCAAAGGACTCAAAACAACCTTAAGACACTAACATCAGGAGGCATCAATGCAACATGACAGGAAAAATTATTTCATATCGACTATTGTTATCACAATTATCGCCATGAATATTTCAGCAATAGCGCAGGAAGCATACGAAGGATACACCTTGTTTAATCCTAATGGAGCAAGAGCCACATATCTAATAAATATGGATGGTGAAACTGTTCATACATGGAATAATAACAGGAGTGGTGGCTATTCAGTTTATCTATTGGAAAATGGTCATATTCTACGTCCCGCCGAGGTATCTGATAATCAACTGCGAGGTGGCGCTTTTTCAGGGCTCGTACAGGAAATTGACCAGGATGGCAATCTGATTTGGGAATTTGAATACAATAGCGCCACCTATTTGACACATCACGATATTGAACCAATGCCAAATGGAAATGTCCTCCTGATTGCCTGGGAGGTGAAATCCGCGGCAGAAGCAAGAACTGCCGGACGTGAACAGGTTGCCATAATGTGGCCTGACCACATTATTGAAATCGAACCCGACGGAAATGGAGATGCGGATATTATCTGGGAGTGGCATGCGTGGGATCACTTGATTCAGAACTATGATCAGCAAAGAGATAACTATGGAACAGTTGCGGATCATCCCGAATTAATTGATGTAAATGTAGGTTCCCATGGCGGACCCGGTCCGGGTGGTGGCGGCGGTGATTGGCTGCATATTAATGGAATAAGCTACAACCCGGATTTGGATCAAATTGTAATAAGTTCACATTTCGCTGATGAAATTTATGTAATTGACCATAGCACGACAACCGAAGAAGCCGCCAGCCACGAGGGTGGTGACAGCGGAATGGGCGGAGATATCCTTTTTCGCTGGGGTATGCCTGAAAATTATGATGCACCGGACGATCAATATTTCGATGTTGTACATTGCTCATGGTGGATTCCTGAAGGATTACCTGGCGAAGGTAACATCCTGATTTTCAATAATGGAGAGGGAGATCGTGCTTCGGAAATCGTGGAATTAACTCCTCCAATGAATGAGAACGGCGAATATATTCTCGAACCGGGTGAAGCGTACGGTCCGACGGAACCAGCATGGTCATACTCTGATGGAACTGATTTTTACTCAAGACATCTTGGAGGCTGTCAAAGGCTGCCCAATGGGAATACCCTGATAAGCGAATCAACTTCCGGTTATTTGTTTGAGGTTGATTCTGAAGATAACACAGTTTGGGATTACCAATACGGAAGCGAGGTAGCACGTTCACTCCGATATGGATTGGATTATCCCGGTATATATGCATTATTTCCAGTTGAAGAGGGTGATTTGGTGATAAACGAAATCCTGGTGGAGAACGATACAACCGAATCGGATCAGGATGGGGAATTTGATGGCTGGATCGAATTATATAATAATAGTGACGCTGATTATTCATTAAGAAACTTTTACCTGTCAGATGATACCACCAATCTAACTAAATGGGCATTCCCCGACACCACTATTTCAGCACAGGATTACCTGATAATATGGACGGACGAGGACGTGGAACAGGCCGGCTTGCATACAAATTTCGAATTGACCGGATCAGGAGAAACCCTGGTATTTATCGCACCTGATTTTGCTATAATCGATGATATAACTCTCAACGATCAAGCTGTTGACAGCAGTATAGGTCGATACCCCAATGGAACAGGTGATTTTACAGGGATGATACCGTCGTTCTCGGCAGAGAATACTGTGGATAATTCAGGTATTTCGAATACAGATGATATCCCTGATCAATTTGGATTAATGCAAAGCTATCCAAATCCTTTTAATCCAACAACAACTATAAGTTTTAAACTTGACCAGTCGTCAGAGATCAGGCTTTCTATTCACAATGTTCTCGGAGAATATGTAACAACTTTGATAGCCGGTAAACAATCAAAGGGACAACATCAGGTAGTTTGGGATGCTACAAACGAATCCGGGCAAATGGTAAGTTCGGGCATTTATTTCTCTGTTCTGAAAGGCGAAAACATATCCGGAATCCATAAATTAGTGTTTATGAGATAAGTTAATACAAGAGCTGAAATTAATCATTCGAAGGAGTATAATCTCGTGAACAGAATTGCATTCTTAATAAATATTATCATTGTATTATTTTTCATCGCTGGCTGTGACAATGATGATGGCACCAGTGTCGAGACGCCTGAAAATCATGAGCCTGTAATTGAAAGCGTAACCGCTGATCCGGATACGGTAATTGCCGGTGAGTCATCAACACTTACCTGTATCGCCAGTGATGAAGATGAAGATTCACTGACCTATAATTGGAATGCAACCGCTGGATCATTCAACGGCGATACCAGCGGTGTCACAGTTACGTGGCAGGCTCCGGATAGCACTGGTGATTTTGTTGTCTCAGTGACCGTTTTCGATGGTGTAATCGATGTTCCCAGTGAAGTCACAATTCATGTCATAGACCAGACACCCTCAACATTCGGAAGCATGGTTCTTATTCATGCCAAAGATAATAGTTTTCAAATGGGATCAGAAAACGGATTTGAAGATGAACAACCAGTTCATACTATAAGCTTTACTTATGATTTCTGGATGGACACAACTGAAGTTACACAGGGTGACTATGACAACTTGATGAGCATTACATATCCGGAATACCTACCTCCGGACTGGCACAATCCTTACGGGTTTGGCGATGATTACCCTGTTTATTCAGTTTACTGGGACGATGCTGTCCTGTATTGTAACGCAAGAAGTAATCGTGACGGACTTGATACCGTTTATACCTATACATCTATATCTGGAATACCCGGCAGTCTTTGCGAATTGGAAGACGTTATAGTTGATTTTTCAAAAAACGGATACCGCTTACCAACTGAAGCAGAATGGGAATATGCCTGTCGCGCTGATACCGATACGGATTTTCACTGGAGTCAGGATTATGATCCCTACCCTGAAACAGCAAGTGACAGCTCTGAAGTGAGCAGCTACGCAGTATGGTATGGGAATTCATGGATTCATGGTTCAGAATCAGAGAACTACGGAACTCAGCTTGCAGGATCAAAATCACCGAATGCTTTCGGTCTGTACGATATGACCGGCAACCTGTATGAATGGTGTAATGACTGGTATGGTGATTATGGCGTTGACGCACAAACTGATCCGACAGGACCCGAAAGCGGTCCCTGGCACTGTGTTCGAGGAGGCAGCTGGGGCAACTATGCCGAATATCTCAGATCGGCCAACAGGACATTCGACAATCCCGGATATATTTACTATTTTATTGGTTTCCGGGTTGTGCTGCCTGTACAGTAAGCAGAAGGAATCCTGATTCATTTCATTTTCCAAAAGGATAAGATATGAAACGCTATTTATTGATTTTCTCAATAATTGTTTTTTCCAGCGTTTCAATTAGCCAGGAATTGGTTATTAATGAATTCCTGGCACGTAATGTAACCATTGCCGCCGATCAGAACGGAGAGTTTGACGACTGGATTGAGCTGTATAACAACGGTGATAATTCAATATCCCTGGATGGATATTTCTTATCAGACAATGCACTCAACCTCACCAAATGGTTGTTTCCGGACACTACTATTTTTCCTCATGAATATCTGGTTGTTTGGACAGACAACGATGTGGATCAAGATGGTCTTCATGCCGGTTTCAGGTTATCCACTTCGGGAGATGATATCTACCTTGTTGATACTGATACAATGGTTGTCGATGAGGTTTACTTTGGTGTGCAATCCGCTGATATCAGTACCGGGCGTTTTCCCAATGGAACAGGCGATTTTATTTCCATGTATCCCACCTTCTCAGAACCAAATGTTGACGATAGCCCTGAAATTGTCGATTCCACAGAAATTGTTTTTGACAACACAATAGTTCACAATTTTGAACTGATTTTCTACATCGAAAATTGGGAGGATTCATTAACTTATAATTACGAGGAACTCGATGAAGAATACATGCCCGCACAGTTAATTTATAACGGCAATGTAATACTCGACAGTGTAGGTGTCAGATATAAGGGGAATTCATCCTATACCCTCTCAAGCAACACACCCAAAAAACCTTTCAAATTCAGATTTGACAAATACAAAGGAGATCAAACTCTTCACGGAATTGAAAGATTGAATTTCAGTAACTGTATGGCAGATCCCAGTTTCATGCGTGAGAAGATCGGCTATGATATTACCCGTCAATATATGCCGGCTCCGAGGACAGCATATTCGAATCTCTACATCGAAGGAGAGTTGATCGGCTTTTATCTTCATGTTGAACAGATTGATAAGTTGTTCATTGGAAGATATTTCGAAAACAACAATTCCAACCTGTATAAGGCGAGTGATGATGGAGCTACCCTGTTGTACAGAGGTGATGAACAGGCTGAGTATGAAACAGAATATGATCTGAAGACCAATAAAGATATTAGCGATTGGGGTGGATTGATTGAAATGATTGACCAACTTAATAATACTCCATCTGAGGGTTTTACTAATGTAATGATGAATTATCTTAATCTCGATAATTGTATCCGTCACCTCGCTTTTAATATGCTCCTTTCTCATTTTGACAGCTATACCGGGTCAGGAAGAAATTTTTATCTCTATGATGACCAGGTTTCAGGACAATTTCATATCATTCCCTGGGATATGAATGAGACTTTCGGTTCTTATTCCAACAACTGGAATGTTATTACACAGGATATAACAAATCAGTCGAATCTTTCCCAGCGGCCATTGATAAAAAGAATTCTTGAAAATGATTCTTTGAAACAGGTTTACTTGGATTACATGCAAGAGATGATCAATGGTCCCGCATCACTGGATTCGGTAGCAATTATGGCTGACCGGATAAAACCGTTAATAGACAATCATGTGCAGGCGGACAACAATAAGCTGTACAGCTACCAGGATTTTATCGATAATATTGAAGAAGATGTATATGTAAACCTTGGAGAGTTGATCCCCGGCATCAAATCATTTTCTCAAGCAAGAAATGAAAATGTTTTGTTGCAGATCAATGGAGATGATGTTTATCCAGGCGATACTGATAATAATGGGATAGTTGATGAGTATGATATCCTTCCTATTGGAGTATATTTCCTTCGAAACGGTGATCCACGGGATTCAGTCTCCTTTTCCTGGGCTGCCCATCATGCATCTGCCTGGGATATCACTGCCGCAACCTACGCTGATGCAAATGGTGATGGTGTGATAGATGAAAAAGATGTGATTGGCATTGGAATAAACTGGGGAAACAATCATCCTAACACAACTCAATCATACGCAATTGATTTGAATGACCAAATCTTTCTAAATCAATACGAAAGTAATTTTAATCAGTTATATAATTCACTTTCAGGTGAAAGTGATCCTGCTGTTGCTATGAAAGAAATACTTAGATCATTCCTCGAGATTGATGTATCTATACCTGGAACATATTCAGTTACCCAGAACTATCCAAATCCATTCAACAACTCTACGATCATTGGTTTTTCGTTGCCTGACAAACAACATGTTACGTTTACAATATATAACGTATTGGGGCAAATGGTCTCGATTCCATTGAACAACCAATTATTTCAAGCCGGTCAATATGACATGATTTTTAATGCTTCAGGGCTCTCAAGTGGAACCTATATTTATAAGATTCAAACAAATAATTGGCAATATCAGCGGATAATGATTCTCATAAATTAAGGAGTGCGGAATGAAATATTATTTTCTCTTAATAACATTATTCATTTTCATATCAACGGGATGCGATAAGAACTCGACAGAACCTGACGATCCTGATCCCGGATTACGATTTTCACCTTCGGAAATCTCCTCCTCAACCGGAGAACAATTTGAAATCTCTTTGAACCTGTCAGATGTTTCTGAACCATTTTTCGGTGTTAGTCTGAGGATAACGTTTGATGAATCTATGATAGGATATAATGATCAGGCAGGAATGCAAAAAGGAGATTTATTCGGTGATGATGCAATTGTATTCGCTGCATTACAGGATTCCGTCATTCATATCTCACTGACTCAAATTCAGGGTGATACAGAGATAACCGGCTCAGGGACACTGGGGACACTTACGTTTTCTGCTTACTCAAGTGGTGAAGGCGTCATAAATCTAACAGAAGAATTCTTACACTTTTATGATCAATACGGGGATGAGATACAGATGTCAATAGCGGTGATTGACAGCGCATTGGTACACATTCCTTGATTATTTAGAGGGTTTCTTGAACGTTTTGCATCGTTAAGAAATCATGAGCCATTGAAATACTTGGTCTATCGGTGAAAAAAAGAAAAACCACAAAGATCGCAGAGAATCCACAAAGGACTCAAAGAACTTCTTAGCGCGGGTGCCTTGGGCTATTTATTGCCCAAGTTTATTTGATTTAATAATAAAGGTAATGAAACTCTGCTAACAAGTAAGACGATCCACCCGTCTCAATTCTTAATTTTTAATTATAAGGATTTGTAGAACAAACCATGCTTGAACCTGTCTGTGGATGCCTTGGCGAAGATGGAATCAAACATGTCCACCCGCCCGTGCTTTATAAATCTTTTGTTTCATCTCGACAGATGTAGCCTGGATTCTTGAATCCAGGGAAACGATAGTCATTGCGCTATATTATTGATTTAATTGCGGTAAGTTTTAGATTTCATTGATCCCGGATGATTAGCGACATTTAGAATTCCTGTTTAACGACAATTATAATTCCCGTTTATAATGTGGAATTATTAGACTGTCCACGTACTCAACAT
>Ga0075120_10001754_pt1 | contig 16625 bp, 12 predicted proteins | sample AntAceMetag02UKL_FD_69792 | JGI IMG/M metagenome (GOLD analysis project Ga0075120, IMG submission 69792) | Saline lake microbial communities from Ace Lake, Antarctica - Antarctic Ace Lake Metagenome 02UKL | ecosystem: Environmental > Aquatic > Non-marine Saline and Alkaline > Saline | place... | reverse complement strand
TTGGCGGAATCATTCTGGTTTGAGCAACCGACAAGAACCACCAAAATGTAAAATAATAGTAAAGCTTTTTGCAAATTCACTTTCCCTCCTCTTTTTAAGTGATTTGTGAAGATAGGCACATGATAAACGGAATGCAATTTTGTGAAAGATTTTATTTTATTTTATTTTGGAGTTCTTTATCAGCGAACCAAACGAAAAAGAGTTACGACTGTGAACTCGTAACGCCTATGATATGAAAGACTTCCAGGATGTCTTACTTGTTGAATTCCTGATTTATGAACACTCCAAACTGTCGCTAACCGGTCAATCTGACTTCGACTTCATTAGCTACGACCATTCCTTTTGTGGTGTATCGTAAAATTTTGTTCATTCTTTCCAAAAGTCCTTCATTAAGTAAGTCGTCAATACAATGCGGGGGCCAGTGGCGGTTGGCTTTCGACGCCAGTTCTGCCAAGAGTTTTTCCGGAATTCCCTCGATCATTCTCAGTCCAAGCATTACTCCCTCTTCATATTCCTGGAGAGGAGTAAGGATTTCACTTCCTTCTATGCCGTTTTTATCTGGTTTCAAAGATTCCAGCCATAGGTTCGTATCTCGATAATTCCAGAATCTTTTCTTTCTTGCAGCGTCGAAACTGTGACTGGACGGGCCAAGCGCCAGGTATGAGCTGCCATTCCAGTAAGAAAGATTATGCAGGCTTTGGTGGCTAGAAGGAGTTGAATCTGTATCTTGTTTTGCCCAATTGGATATCTCATAGTGCTCGTATCCTGATTCAGCTAACAGATCACAAGCAATTAAATACTGCTCCAAATCAATTTGTTCATCCGATTTAATCTTTTCCCCTTTAAGTTCCATATCATAAAACGGTGTTCCATCCTCGATAGTCAAACCATAAGCACTGATGTGTTCAGGATTCCATCTGATTATTTCTTCAATGGTTCTGCGCCATGAAGTAACCGGATCATATTGAGAGTCGGGGACATGGGTGCCATAAATCAAGTCAACGCTCAACTGTGGAAATCCCGCATCTCGAAGATTTGAAAATCCTCTCCGCGCATCATCTGCTGAATGAATTCTACTAAGTCGATTGAGCACAGAATCATCAAGCGATTGTACTCCCAGGCTGATTCGGTTTATCCCGGCAGACAACCAGCCTTCTATTTTTTCTGTGGTAATTGTCCCCGGATTAACTTCAATAGAACATTCTGCATTTGATTCAAATTTGAAGATATCTCTCAGCATTCCGGTAGTGTTTAGTACCTGCTGACCGGTCATTATTGAAGGAGTGCCACCTCCAAAAAAGAGGCTGTGAACTGTCATGTCTTTCCAGGGAGTCTGGGAAGAAAATAATTCCGCAGATGCAACAATCCCCTCAAGCGTTTTTTCGATTTGAAGAGGACCATGAGCCACATCAGATGCAAATGCGCAATAAGGGCATTTTTTGACGCAAAAAGGTAAGTGAACATATAAAGCGAAAGATTTCATATTCTCAGTCAGTCCTACTAATCAAGTTAAGAATTAAATTATATTCATGTTCTTCTGACTGTCAACAATATATGCCTTATTCATACCTGGATATGCATAATATTATCCAATCTTTATTTTCGCGCAAAGACGCAAAGACGTAAGGGTGCAAGGGTGCGAGGATGCAAAAAAATTCCTAATTCCTAATTAAATCAAACATACGTATCAATCTGTGTCTCCTCCTGTCCTTCCAATGTGGCTTCATGTTCCATTGGCTGATTTGTATAATCTGTCTTATGAAGTTGTATCTCAGATTTGCTTGATGTTATTTGTGTAGTCTCAAATTTCTGGGCAGGGGCATCACTGACTTCTCTCGTATCAGTTTTTGCAGTATTAACTTGCTCTTTCTGGGCTTCTTCTTGTTGAGGTGGTTTCTGCGTTGCGTAATCCATTGCAGGCTGAACCATCTCAAACATTGCATGTTGCGAAGGATCTATCATTTTTATCTCCTAATTTACTAATGATTTAAAGATACATATCAAGTTGATTTCCGATTCGGGCTGACTGTGAACTGGATTTCGATACAGTTGCACTGGAAGATCCCTGGGGTAATCCCCGCCCTTTTATTCCAGTGACACCAAAGGAGAATTTTCCGCCCTCAACAAAAACCTTAGCCTTGGATTTCATCTGAATAGACCGGGCAAGGCCTTTGGCGGTTTTTTCCTTCTCATTCTTATCTTTATGTTTCACTGGAGATTCCCAGGGATCAGCCCAACCCTTAAGTGGTTTTGAGGCAACACCTGAAAAATTTGTCTTGTCAGCCATTTTCTTTTCTCAATTTTGTGCCAGATCATCGTCATGATCCTTTTTTGCTAATATTTTGAAATACTTTCGTTAAACTTCATCTTCATAATTAATCTTGCCGGAATTTGTTCGAATCTGAGTCGATGTTTCGATTGTGACACCTTCTTTGGGAAAATCACCCTTAAAACTGACTTCAGCTTCCACTTTTATTATCAATTCTTCATCTTCGGTTGAATCGAACGACCTGTTACTGATTGATGGAATTGGTGAAGAAATTTCTGTCGTTCCAACTTGTTCGATTTCTTCCACGACTTCATGTTCTCCCAAGCGTCTGACTCTTGCTCTGAACGAAGCACCCGGCGGAGCATAACTCGTAAATTGCTTTACTTCAGAATCTTCAATCGTTGATTCAGGATATTCTCGTGATTTATTCGGATGACGCGGTATCAACGCATTATTATTATTTACAGGTTTCATCAAAAAATCCTCTGGTAGTCTCCGTAAGATCTATCCGCTAATCCTAATCCATACCCACGGTATGCGACAGTAGTTAAAGATGTTGACGGAAAATCAGGAAAGGATGTAGTTATTGCTTCTGCTGAATTTTGTAATGATTCGGCAAAATCGCCGTTCAAAGATGTCATCATAGATAGGGATTCATTTGAATCAAACAGATGTTCCGGGATGACATCTTCTCCTCCGCTTTCACGTTTAGCTATATCCGACCAGTATTGACCTGCGAGTTCAGGCGCGAATGCATCCTCAGGTTGAATTGTCTCCTGTGAATCCATCCATGTTCCAACTTTATCGTCATGTCCCGTCACTGAATCCGCCCATACAGCTTCCGCAACTCCCTTGTTTCCATCGAACCAGTCTTCATCAAAGGGGCTGCTTTCCACTCTTTTTGCCGCTTCGGATCCAAGGCGGTTACGGGTCTGATCGTCATATAATCCGGCATCACGCTTGTACGCCCTTGCGTTATCCATGTCCTGCTCCACCCAGTTTACCAAATCAGGTCGATCAAGCAGGTTCAGAGCGGCGAGGGGATGCTCTTTCATGAATTCTTCGTCAAGGATATCGCCCGAGTTTCTAAGTTTTTCTGATAACTCATTTCTAACCCTTTTTCTGCTTTCATCGAGCATAACCGCATCGGGTGATTCCTTGAGCAGGTCACGGAAATCATCTGAATCCTTGATTTCATCCGCCAGGCTTCCCCTGTTTTCCAAGGCGAGACGGGCAACATCAGGTTGTGATTCCCATGTCGCTTTATCCACACCGGCAGCGATGGCATTTTCAGCATATCCTGCCAATTCATATTCCTGGGCCTGGGCTTTTGAAGGAATATCATTCACATAGGAATCATTCAGGTCATCCGTATCAGTGAGTAAATCTCTCACCTCACTATCCTCACGAGCAAAAACCGAATCATAAGGATTACTCGAGCTGACCTCATCTACGGCTTCTTCATCGGCATTCCTGGTATGAATTTCCGGATATAAATCATAAAGCGGGTGTTCCTCTTCCATCAGCCTGGGCTCGGGATCGGAATCATGCTTTTCACCATCAGGTGTACGGAACATCGGGCTCGACGTATCAATACCACGAAACTCACCGACTGGTCTTGTATAAAATGGGGAGTATGGATCAACTCCCCTGAACCGTCCGATATCCGCTGATTTCCTGTCATCTTCGACGGCTGATTCAAAAGCATTCGTGTTATCTGAGCTGTAACCGGTTCTGCGGGACAGCCCCTGGTGCCTTCCCAGGAATTTGAGTGCAGTTGAACGAACTTGTAGGACGTCGAAACTCATATCAGGCTTTCATCCCGCTAAAGGTCAGATAATATCTGCCGATAATAGATGAGAGGTCAGCCGTGTGGAGAACACCGTATTGGCGTGTAATGCGCCACCTGCTGCCACAGGTAAACGGTATATTATCTTCCCATTGTTCGAATCGCATACCATCCGTCTCCTTTGGATGCTTTATTATGCCTTCTGCGGTTGACCTGGAACTGTCGATACCCTCTGCAACTGCGGGGGGTATTTTTTATACATCCCTTGTAGGGGCAGGATTTATCCGCCCGTGCATCGCATAAGCATTGTGTTTCCACGTACGGGCGGATAAATCCTGCCCCTACATTTGTTGGAAAACAACGTCAATTACATTTTCAAATTATTTCCGGATATTACAGAAGTAAAAAAATAGTGGGCAGCGGGTAAATGAAAGGATATTAATAAAAGTCCTTCAGTGTAGCGACATATTGTGCCGGCACACTAAAGAACGACAAGTATTCAAGACGATTCAGCTTCATTAGCCGCCATGCGGTAACCCGCACCGTACCAATTGTCGCCGATTGCTTCCACGTCTTCTTTGGAAACATTATTCTCTGCTGTGACCGAGCCCGTAGCTGCGGCTTTTCGTCCCTCATCGCTGATTTCTACTTTATCATGCAAATCGGGAAGAAGACGCTCCACAGATTGGCGGCTCTCGGATCGAGCAGGAACTTTTTTATCGGAAGTTTCCTTGACTTTGGCTTGCTGAATCTGGTTTGAGTAAACTCGAGAGATACCGTTTACCATTATGTCTCCTAAATGCAAATAAATAATCCCGGCGCTGCCACACCAGTATCTGCTCCTTAATGAACAAAAGTTATGCCAGCACACTGATATATGATTATGCAATTAAAATACAAATGTTTGATACTGATTTGAAAGCTCTTTTTTTCTGAATTATTCTGACTGAATGTAACTGATAAGACTCAAAGCTTGCAGTCGAAAGTATATACCCTTGAATCATAAACGATTACAATGACACATTATCGTTCCACTGCATAAATAACACCGACGTTTCGCGGAACTTGATACTGTCCGACTTGAATTAGATTCTGTCAGCGATTGTTATTACTGATTATACAAAAAGCCTGGATCCAAATAAGCCTCCTGTTTGGATTGTAACTCATTCGACTCTAAAATTTAATTCTCTAATATTCTAATATTATTATCAACAATTATTTATGAAATGGCATATCCATTGCAATTCAGCTTCTTGCGTAATAGTGTGGCAGCACATTCGTATATCCAAAGCACAAAACCCATAAAGGAGACGTAAATGGCTATCTCAAGAGTTAGTTCTGCTAACATGCAAAAGGCTCAGGGGCAACGAGCAAGAAGCTCATCCGCAAGAACTGGAAGAGCTGCGCCAACTGCACAAAGAGCACAAAAAGATTCAGTCAGCATTTCGAAGGAAGGAAGAGCCAGAGCCACGCAGAATGAGGCAAGAGGAAAACAAGGTAAAACAAGTTCTGCTGAAAAACCCCAACAGGCAAAGGCAAGAAACGCAAAAACATCCCGTTCTGATCCCCGTCAAGCAAAAACACAAGCGAGATCTGCATCTCATGCCCAACATGGAAGAGGACAAACACAGGGTTCACCGAATACCGGAAAATTTGGAGGAACCAGTACACAATTCTCTGAAAGTCCGGGAATAACATTCGGCGGTAAAGGTTAACCAATAAATATCAACTTTATAGCAATCAAAGCCCGAATTCATTTTTTTTAAAGTTCGGGCTTCATTTTGTTTGATTCCGACTAATCCTTGATGGAGGCATTTTGTCAATCTCGGGCTTGTCCGCAGATGGCGGGTTCGACCGGGAATCCACTATTATCAAAGAATTAGCGCTATGGACTAATCTATCAAGTCAGGTAATGACATAGCATTTAAGGTGCTTCGTACCATCAGTCTCTAAAAAATTAATAAATATATTTATTGACTATTAATCTTGCATTCTTCATCCTGATTGATTAAATTATTCTACGCTTGTTTAAGTTCTATTGCATTCACATCATTCACCTAAAATAAGAGATGATTATGCTTTCCGGAAACAAATCAGCTAAACTTAGCCTCCCCCAAATTATATTAATCCTTTGCCTGATTTTATCGTTCATCCCTGTTACTGCCCTTTGCTGGACAATGCCCGGCGAAACAAGACAGATAGATGAGGGAGCTGTCCTGCAGGAATGGAAAGACCTGGTAGAAGTGACCGGGTTCAGGTGGGATTATCCGCTTGGTATTTATGTGAGGGTAATAACAACATTCACATATTACAGATGGGAGCTATACGGAAATACAGAGATAACCGGACCAATTTCAGACATTAATCCTCCCAGTGTTGAACAGATGAACCTTTTCAGGGATAGTACAGAGATTGGTGATATTAGATTGCCCTATGATCAGATATTGTTAACTGAAGATAGTCGGTACAATATAGATATACTTGACATCCTTGAAGAAACTCGCGTAATGCACCCTATTGATTCTGCAACAGGTGACACTCTCACAGTTGAATATACTGTCGAAGTTGGCAGGAAATTAGGTTATGTGGAACATTTGGATCAGACACATTGGCTAATGTTCACGACCGGGGGGGATTTCAGGTCAAAATTATTGAACGTTCCCTGGGATGCCAACAATGAGGAACATCGCGGCGACGATATCTGGGCTTACGAAAATGGTACCTACATAGATGATTTTTATTTCACCCTGGTAGATACATTATGGCAGTTCGCACCTGATATTCACTTCACACTATCTGAACCCGAAACGATAAAGAACTGGCTGCCAGGCGTGGAGAATATCCCGGGCGGGTCAGACAACAACATTAACGTAAAAATCGCACTATATAATCCGGGAGTGCAGGAGGTACAAATAAAATTGCGCCTCTGGGATATAACATGGTATCCGGGGCAGAGAACTAACAGCATTGAATATGAAGTTGATAATGAATATGCACAGGGGTTGCTAGATACCGTTTTTAACCATCCCACCTGGGACGATACAGTTAGCTGGCGAAGATGTACCGATTCCACGTTTACGCTCCAGGACATGATAATGGACAGTACCTCAATTTCGTGGGATACTGTGATTTATAATGAGGGAGACCAGGGAGGATATTTTGATTTCTATTGGAACAGTCCCAAGGAACATGGTAATACCCTTGAACTTGCGCTGAAATCGCGCGATTTTGCGGCGAGAGGCTGGGTCACTGCTCTTGTCCGCCCCTGGAGCTGGAGAGAACTGCCTGATACCGATGATTGCTGGTATGCAATTAATATCTACAGGCGATTTTTTGATCATCAAAGATTTCCGATTTTACCTGTTCCTATAGACGAAGAGCTGCGATTCTACGACGTAAGTGGTTTTCAATGTCCTTTTGATGTGGGTGACAGAATGGCGGATGCCTGGGAATACGAATATTTGATGCCCGAAATGCAATACCAACCTGGACATTACCACGACATCATGCAATTCGATGCCTGGGAAGACAGTAGCAGCATCGACAGATCGTATTACGATTTCAATTACCCGCAAGCTAAGTTTAATGCTAAGAAAGGTGATGGATTCCTTAATTTTGAAAAATACAGGGGATTCTATGGTATTCACGGTACTTCTGTTAATCCCGACACTATATACTATACAAGGTTGAATCCCTACAAAAGAAATATTTTCGTTTTGACTTTCACTGATGATTCTACCTCATCAGGTACATACAACCGCAGGGATACACTGTCCTATTTTTATAACATAAGTACACCAGAATCATTGCATGTTGATTCTAGTGTTACGTTGATAGACCTATATCATTTGTATCATAATACCGATGAAGAGGCGTACAATTATGAAAAAGATGTATTTACGGACCACTTTAATTTTCTTATTCCAGAATCTGATAGTGTAGAAGCAAATCTGTATGGATTAAACACTTTTACTTATAATCTACCCAATCATGAAGGCTTAGCTGCTGTTTACAGTAATCAGATATATAAAATGGATAGAAACACATATTCACTCTACTTGCGGCTTGCGGATGATCCTGTCACTGAACCAAAAAGAATATGGGGTTATGTTGTCAGCAGTGAATTGTCAGATTCATCCGGAATTCCAGGAACGTTTCATGTGCCCTCGTATACATATTTATGTCAAACTTACCTTGGTCATATTATGTTGCATCCATACGCTATTCGGGATGGAGAATACCAGACTGACTGGATAAAAGACGCACAAGCATATACTTTCGGACACGAGTTAGGGCATTTTGTCGGAATGAATCACCATATTCAAGAGCCATGGCGACCACCTGAGGATTTTTCGATTATGACTGATGCTGATACTGTTTATCCGAGAGGTGTTTTATCAACCCAATGGACGATATATAAATATGGCGACTATTCCAATTTCAGATTACAAAAATAAGCGAGTTGCCATTCAAAGAAAGGATTAAAAAATGAGAAGAAAACATTTATATGCAAATTTAATAATCATTTTCTTGTTGGTATGTATAACAGCTCATGCTTCTTTCTGGAAACCGTCCAAAGCTTGGGATTTTAGAAATTACGGACATAAGAATCCTCACCTTTTTAATTATGGTAGTAGTCTTCCAGTTATTGTAAACGATTATGTTACACGTTTTGGAGGTTACCCAAGATATTTTCTTTGGGAAAATGATACCACAGAAATCGATTTGGACTGGGGCATTACATACAGATCTATGCAAACACCCGGACAGAATTATACCTGGGGACAGTTACGACAATATTTTTTCTGGAGCATAAAAGATGCTGAAGGAGATACTTCTTTCTACGCCCCATGTACACTCGGAGTCGATACAACTCATGTTGGTGGACAGCCCGGTTTTGGAATGGGATACCGTTTGAGAATAAATGCCTGGGATCTTCCTTTACCAAAAGACAGCACTGTATTTGGTGTTAAGTTGTTGATTTTTGATACAACTGCAACAACAGGAACCATTCAAGCGGAGGTCGCCAGCTTTACGATACTTAAAATTCCCATAGAAACAGCTATGGACAGTTTGTTATGGATTATGGGAAACGGTCATAAAACCGTTGAGAACATGGAGTATGTTACCGAAAGATTTCCACGCAGTTATTTGACGCAAATCTGGGGGAAAATTGTTTTCTGGGAGGAAGAGGAATGGGTAAAAGCAAGAAGATGTGTTCTTCGTATGATCAGTATCTTGGAAAAAAACAACGATTCCACACCTTATGGTCCAAAAACTATAGAAGCGAGAAAAAAATATAAATCTATGGCTAACGTAGTTGTCCATCCTGATTATTTTGGTTTAAAAAAGCCTGAAAATAAAATGGAACGCTTACGCAATGATCTTATTGTTCTTGACAGGAAGATTGCCGAACAATGAGAATTTATGTGGAAGATACAATATGTCTATAAACAACAATTACAAATATAGAGAGTTTACTTTGTCTTTGTTTCTGCTGGTTTTTGCATTATGCTTTCCAGTTTATGCTTCATTCTGGAAACCGTCAAAGGCTTGGAATTTTTATACTGGTGTACACAAGAATACGCATCTTTACAACTACGGTAGTGGACTTCCATATATTGAAAATGACTATATAAACCGTTTCTGCGGTTATCCACGATATTTTCTCTGGGAAGGTGACACAACCAACATAGACCTTAACTGGCAATTGGAATATAGGTCACTTCGCGGTCCCGGGCAAAATTATACTTGGGGACAGCTCAGGGAGTATTTTTTCTGGGAGATTGAAGACACAGAAGGCGATACAAATTTTTATGCTCCATGTACACTTGGCGTAGATTCTATACATGTTGGTGGTGCAACCGGATATGGAATGTATTACGCATTTTCAATTGATGCCTGGGATCTTCCAATACCGGCAGATAGTATTGTTTTCGGTGTCAAGCTCCTCCTTTTTGATACAACTGCTACCACCGGTACAGTTTTGGCGCAGGTGGACAGTTTTTCAATTCTCAATATACCTGTTAATACTGCGATGGACAGTCTTCTTTGGATTATGGGAAACAATCACAAGAGTTTAGCTAATCTGGAGTATATAACAGCCAAATTTCCAAGGAGTTATAAAACTCAGAAAAGGGCTTTTAATAAATTCTGGAACGAAAGAGAATGGGCAAAAGCACGGGTAACGTTATTAAGAATGATCAGTATTTTAGAAAACGACAATGACTCAACTCCTCTTGATCCCAAAATCATTGAAGAAATGAAAGGTTGGGCAGTAGCAGGTGATGGAAGGCATAATGATCCTGAAGTAAGGAAAAAGTTGAGGGAGGGAGGCGGAACCAGGATGGGATCACTCCGTGTCTATCTCGAAATACTTGAAAAAAGAATCGCTGAAGAGGAGTAAATAATGTTAATGAAAATCCATCAAGATAAATTTTCAACGTTGCATACTAATTTCTTGTTGCCCCTGTTGATTATAATTTTGCTGATAATTGTCATACCTTCTACCGAAGCAGCGTCTCCAACTATTACACTTCAGCGGGTAAATTTGTATAATATTAATGGTTTGCAGGATCTTGAAAGCATGAGTTTTGACACCCTGGTAATTGCCGGAAAAGATACAATTCCCCGCCCATTAGGACCGACCTGGACGCAGGCATTTTACTTGATACAAGACAAACGCGCAGTAGTGATCTGGGATCAAAGCCTCTCTTCGATTCATGCATGGTTTTTCAAAGATTCAAGCGCCGCCTGGTATTTCCTTGACGCCGATTCGATCCGTTTTGGCGCTATGGATATATACTTTGGAAAAGCCGCCCTGGACAAACCTATGTTACGTCCTGATAATTTCGATTACACGATTCAGTCATTAGTAACGCCTGATTCAGTAATCTTACAATTTTCCTGCCTTGACAAATCCTTTGCCCTTATTCGCCATTTCACACTCGATTTTTACAAGAACGAGATTACACAGGATTACACTACCGACCTGACTTTCGGTGGCGGTCATCCTGAGCACAGTCTTTATTTTCGTGGTGAAGTAACGGATAGCGGCAGAACAGTAGGAGGTACAGGGATGGCATTCTGGCGACCGGCAAACCGAGCCTGGGAGTGGAAAACTGTTGATCCAGATGCGAATGTGAACTTCATGCCCGAAAAACATGACTGGTTCTACAATTACAATATCGGTCAAGTGACGCCTGTGGCAGATTCCACTTCATGCAATACGTTTGTCCTGCTTGATCCTTGCACCCATATACTCTACCGTTTTCATACCGGATACGGCAAAACATCAAAATCGGGACCTTATCTTGATGCGCTCTATCCATTAGGAGATACTTTTGATGAATTGGCTGATTCAATGGTTTGGCATGATCTGGCAGGCCATCCCGGCTCCATAGGAATGAACAAACGTCCCCTGGAAACTGATCGTGAAGGACGACTCTGGGTCGCGCCTCAAAAACAGGGAAAGTTGATTGTCCTGAAGGAAGCATTTTTCGAAAACACCTCCGGAAAAACCACCTGGACTGAAATCGATCAGGTAGTCTCTGTTCCCTCTCAACTCTGGGAATGGTCTAACGGTATAATCGCCATTGACGGATCTATCAGTGGTTATATTACTGTTACTTCGATAGGTGGTATTGAGACATACCAGGTCATTGAGAATTAACCTCATATTGCTTCTCGATTATTTTTATTTGCTGTGATCCGGGAGATTGCTTCGTCGCTTCGCTACCTCGCAATGACGGTGGTGGTTGTTTTTCTACGGGAATCACTATTGTGTTATAATGATTTGAAGGGTAACTCCCTTTTGCTAAAAGAAAGGCTTGCTCTAAAAACAAGTCGCCGTAGTATCTATATCTCAGCATGTTACAAGTTTATGACAAACCGCTCCCTTTCGGCGAAAGGGAGTTACTTCAACTACTCGCTTTATAAGAATCAGAACACTACTTAACAATCATAAAAATTCCCCATAAACTATTTATTTTTGATCACCCTTTATTTGAATCACAAATTGCTGTAAATTATTAAATGATATTCCGGGAGAAATTAATGATTCGGCACAAACTTATACTGGCTGCAATAATACTCATTTCATGCTTAAGTAGTGAAATCCTGGGGCAAGTTCATATCTCAGGTCTGCTAAACGGGACATTGATCGATACTACCTATATAGTCGAAGATGATATCGGCGTTGCCTTTGGAAATACCCTGATAATTGAACCGGGCGCTGTTTTTCGCTTCGATGGTGATTACGGATTCGCGGTAAACGGGCGGCTTTATGCTGTTGGAACAGAAGAGGACAGCATATTTTTTGTTCCGAATAACGGTGTTGAAGAGTGGGAAACAATTTCGTTCAATGCTCAACCCCAGGATTCAAGCAGACTTGAATACTGCTATTTCAGCGGCGCGTCGAGCAGCGCTGTTAATGCTAACCAGAACACGCTCCTGATCATCAACGAATGTACACTTACCGGAAATTCCTCCTCCTATGGCGGTGGGATAAACTGTGCATCGAGCCATCCAAGAATAAGTAACTGTCAAATCACGGGAAACACTGCTACTACTTCAGGCGGCGGAATATATTGTTCTGATTCCAATCCCCTGATAAGCAATTGTGTGGTCAGCGGTAATTCAGGCGTTCGCTGGGGTGGTGGTGTTAATTTTTACAGCAATTCAGAAGGATTATTAATCAATTGTACAATCGAAAACAATGAATCAACTTCAACTGGTGGCGGCATTAACTGCTCAGCGAGCAGTCCTTCAATAATTAGCTGTACAATCGAAGGAAACGAAGCAACAAATTACGGTGGCGGGATATATTGTTATAACCGGTCTGAACCGGTAATGGACCATTGTCTCGTAATCGATAATACAACCGGAATATCCGGCGCCGGGATTTACAGCTCATCCTCAAGCCCGGAAATCTCATTTTGTACTATCAGTGAAAACGACGCTGAAGAAGGATGGGGCAGTGGGGTACATTTTTACAACCAGTCTTCGCCAACACTCTCAAACAGCATTATTGCAAATAATACCGGTATCTACGGCTTATATGTGAACGTTGCCGAAGCCTGGATAACTTATTGTGACTTTTATAATAACGATGAGAATGGTGATTTTGGCGGTCTTCCTCCGAACTGGCTTGGCAGGATGATAATGGTTAATGGCGCCGGTGATTCATGTGACGTGAATCTGAATATCCTTGAAAACCCCGTTTTCAGAGGCGGCGCTCGCCAACAAGCTTATTTTCTGCGCACAAATTCTCCCTGTATTGATACCGGCGACCCTGATGCCGATGACGATCCGGATGAAACCATTGCGGATATGGGTGCCTATTATTACGATCACGCACACGGAGGCGGTCTTCCACCAACACCATCACTTGTTGAAGTCAATGGAATATGCTCACTTCAGTACCAGGACCACCATGAAGGGACAAACGTTGTCTTCATTCCCCGGTCGCCATTAGCGCAGAGAGATTCAATTGTCACTGATGAAAATGGCGAATTTGAGATGGAATTGAGGTTAGGCATTTATGATATCCTCTTTACACATGATGCTTTCCTCGACTCAATGCTATCCACTGTCGCCCTGCTGGGAGAAACTGATGTCGATTCAGTAACGCTGCATCATGTAGGCATCTCAGGTTCATTAAGCGGGACGATGCAAGCAGGAACCTATTTGATAGACGGTGACATTACGGTACTTATGGAGGATACCCTGATTATTGAACCTGGTGTTGATTTTCTGTTTAATGGAGCTTATGGATTCGATGTTCAGGGTTATCTTCACGCTGTCGCGACAATTGACGATAGCATTCGTTTCTTCCCAACGCCTGAAGCTGACGGGTGGGGCGGAATACGGTTTGGTAGCACATCTTCCGATGAATCAATCCTCGAATACTGCCTTGTATCAGGTGCTAACCAGGCAGGAGGAATTCATTGCAACCAGGCTTCCCCAACTTTTCGTCATTGTACGGTGAGTGGAAATTATGCGACATACTGGGATGGCGGAGGGATAACCTGTACAGACCAATCCGATCCAGAAATCACGTTCTGCGTAATCAACGGTAATTCCGCTTCAACAACTGGAGGTGGGATTGCAATCCTGAATGAATCGGAACCATTTATTGTTAACTGCACAATCTATGGTAATATCGCTGAATACGGCGGGGGAATACTCTGCCATAGCAGTAATCCTGTATTCAAGAACAATATTCTAATTGGGAACAGGGGACAGGGAGGTGCTCGATTCATGAATTCCAATGATGTTATCGTAGAGTATTGTTTGTTCTATGATAACGGGAATTCGAACTTCAGCGGCACAACTATTCCCGCTGGCCTTGACAGTATGACAACAGTTAATACTTATGGTGATTCTTGTGATATTTATACAAACCTTTACATTGATCCCTACCTCTGGGATGCTGAAGAAAATGATTTTCGGCTGCGAAGATTTTCACCCTGTATAAACGGCGGTGATCCTGACATGGACTGCGACAGTGATGGTACTCTACCCGATATTGGCGCTATCCCTCACCGGCACACTGGACCAAACCTGCGTGTTCGTGAGATGATACATGATTTCTGTCTTGTAGAAGCAGAGAATTCAGTAACGTGGTCGATTCCACTGATAAATACCGGCTATGAGGATTTGGTAATATTTGATTTAAGTTCCAATCATCAGGCTTTTGTTACGCAACAGATCGATACCCTTGTACTTGAACCCGGAGGACGTGATAGTGTGCTGGTTACGTTCACACCGGTGAATAACAATAATTACGGCGGAATTGTAACAATAATCTGTAATGATCCTGTTTCGAGGGTGGTTGAAGTAGGTGTCAGGGGTGAGGGATGGGGAATGGGAGTGAGCCGGGGAACCGAGCAGTTAATCCCTGAAGAATTTGATATAACATCCACTTTTCCAAACCCGTTCAATTCAAGTATAAACATTACAATCGGTTTACCTGCTCCGGCACACTTGAAGGTTGAGGTCTATAATTTGATCGGTAAATCCGTAAAAACTCTTCATAACAGTCAAATACAGCCTGGTTATCATGATTTTGTTTTTGATGCAACTTTTCTTGCAGGTGGTGTTTATTTCGTTTATGCGAAATATAATGATAATGTTAAGAAAGTAAATAAAATTGTCCTGCTGAAATAAATATCCCATTTTCATTGTTTATCTTAAGGAAAATTATAGACTTATCTCTTCAGTTACAGTTTTTAATCCCTCTTCGGTCTTTTAGATATTCCTTCACTATTTTGTGCTTCCTAATAAAAATATCGAACGTATATGTTTGATAATATACAATATAAAAGATAATGCTCTCAGAGGAAACAATGCTGGTTATGATCGGAATTATCTGGTTACATGATAATAATAGATGTGCCGGATAATTTCAGGATTTTTGAAGTAAAAAACAAGAATCTTGACCAAGTGCATCTTCCACAAAAATAATAATATACTGTAAATACCTAACTAAAATGATCAGGATAAGGTTAATATTGTTGACGTTATATGATTCAAATGAATAGAGATAATGTCATATTATTACATGATTATTAAGGTATTTAATCAATGATATCAAACATAAAGCATATATTACTTAATGTAGCTGTATTATTATCTTAAAATAATGTAAAAGATAAGTTTGGTATCATATTTAAGTTAAAGTGAATCAATTAATACTCCGATATTATGATTAGCATGGGCATCAAAACGATTTGAAAGGCAACAAAAAGTGCAATACATAAAAAAGGAGGGCTGACCTCATGAGTACCAGGATTAACCACAATGTACTCTCGCTCACAGCCCAGCGTAACATCTGGGCGACCCAGAATGCTTTAGACACTGCGATCACTCGCTTGTCTTCCGGTCTCCGAATCAACTACGCTTGGGACGATCCGGCAGGTTTGGCTGTAAGTGAGAGGATGCGTGCCCAGATTTCTTCAATGGTAGAAGCGGAGCGCAACACTAACTACAACGTTAACCTTTTGGCGACGGCTGAAGGAGCCTTGTCTGTAATAGACGAGAAACTAATTCGTATGAGATCACTGTCAATCCAGGCGTCAAACGGCGCACTGACTTCCGGTGATCGTGCTTCGTTAGATGTTGAGTTCCAACAACTGAAAAGTGAAATCACACGGATTGCCAACACAACAAACTACAACGGTAATTACCTGCTGAACGGTGATTACAGTGGTGGTATCGGGTTGAAGTTCCATATCGGAACCTATAATGTCAGTGGACAGGATTATTATCACATTAATCTGAACACCATGACAGCGGCTGCACTTGGGATTACAGCTTCAGAACTGACAGACACTGTAACTGCCCAGGCAGCTATCGATACACTTGACAGTGCGATCAACTCGAAAGATAATGAACGTACCAGGATTGGATCCTATGTCGAGCGTCTGCAAAATACCATTCTCAACCTGCAGATAAGCAAAGAAAATGCGGTTTCAGCAGAATCGCAGATTCGTGACGCTGATATAGCGGCTGAGATGAGTAATTTCGTCCGAGCCCAAATACTGTTCTCGACCGGCGCTGCCATGC
>Ga0075120_10001753_pt1 | contig 16627 bp, 13 predicted proteins | sample AntAceMetag02UKL_FD_69792 | JGI IMG/M metagenome (GOLD analysis project Ga0075120, IMG submission 69792) | Saline lake microbial communities from Ace Lake, Antarctica - Antarctic Ace Lake Metagenome 02UKL | ecosystem: Environmental > Aquatic > Non-marine Saline and Alkaline > Saline | place... | reverse complement strand
ATCCCGTTCAATTCCCATATTAATCGGATTTTCTAATGAAATTGAGAGAGAGTTTTTTATCCAGTTTATTAGTGTCTCGGGTATTGGCCCTAAAGCTGCAGTTAAGGCTTTATCTCAGCCTATTTCAGTAATAGCTGATGCGATTGATTCGGATAATGAGGCAGTTCTAAAATCCCTTCCAGGTATCGGCGGCCGGAGGGCTCGTGAAGTAATTGCCAAGCTGCAAGGAAGAGTGGGTAAATTCGGACTTATTAAAGATGCTGGTAAGAAAATACCTGAGAAAGAGATTGATTCTGATGTCCAGCGAGATGCCCTGCAGGTTCTTATGAAGCTGCAGTATAAAAAACAAGAAGCTGAAAAGATGCTTTATGATGCGTTTGTGAATAACCATAATTTAAAGAGTGTTGAAGATATTTTAAATGAAATATATAAACAAAGAGTAGAAAAGAAATAGCGTAGAAAGTAATGGCTAAAAAAAACAAACAAGAATTAGAAGGCTACGAGTTATTAAAAAATCAGGAGACAGAAGAAGATTTAGTTGTTAATCTCTCTTTGAGGCCTAAGGGCCTAGCTGATTTTGTAGGTCAAAAAAAGATAGTTGAGAATCTTAAAATATCTATTGAAGCTGCCAGAAAAAGAAATGAACCCTTGGAACATATATTTTTTTCAGGCCCTCCGGGATTAGGTAAGACTACCTTAGCCCATATAATTGCCCATGAGGTGAATTCCAAAATAACCTGTACCAGTGGTCCGGCTGTCGATAGAGCAGGGGATTTAATTGGTGTGTTGACTAATTTAGAAGAAAAAGACATTCTCTTTATAGATGAGATTCATCGTTTATCTAAAAATGTTGAAGAGTTTATGTATCCAGCTATGGAAAATTTCCAGATAGATTTTATGATTGATAAAGGGCCTTATGCAAAGACAATAAACTTTAACATTAAACCTTTTACTTTTATTGGAGCCACGACTAGAGCTGGCTTACTTACAGCTCCTCTAAGAACAAGATTTGGAATGTTTTTTCATCTTGAGTTTTATGAGCCCGAGGATTTAGTTAAAATTATTAAGCGCTCAGCCAGTATTTTAGGTGTTCCGCTTGATATAGAAGGTGCAGCTGAAATAGCCAGGCGCTCCAGAGGAACACCCAGAATAGCTAACCGTTTATTAAGAAGGGTAAGAGATTTTGCTGAAGTTAAGGGTGATGGTTCAATTAATCAAGATACAGCTGATAAGGCCTTGAGGATGCATGGAGTTGACGATAAAGGGCTTAATGGACTGGACAGAAAAATTCTTAAGACAATTATTAAGACATATAAGGGTGGGCCTGTAGGAATAGATTCATTGGCTGCAACACTTAATGAAGAAAAAGATATTGTAACTGATGTAGTGGAACCATACTTATTAAAAATTGGGTTTTTAAAAAGAAGTCCTCGAGGTAGGCAGGTAACAGAAGAAGCACTAAAGCATTTTGATCTTGAGTTAAAAAGTGATCATCAAAAAGAGTTATTTTAAGTTTTATGAAAAATATATTATTGCACGTCTGCTGTGCGCCATGTCTGATTTATCCACATCAACATCTTACCGATAAAGGCTTTAAGGTAGTAAATTATTTCTATAATCCCAATATCCATCCTTATAGTGAATATAAAGAACGATTAAAATCTCTCAAGAATTATACCCAAAAGAATAATCTTGATTTACTTATAGAAGATGGTTATGAAATAGAAGATTTCTTTTTAAAAATAAAAGATAACACTATTGAGCCAGAGCGTTGTAATCTCTGTTGGCAGATGCGACTTGAGAAAACAGCTCTGAAAGCTAAGGAATTAGGTATAGATACATTTACGACTACACTTTTAGTTAGTCCCTATCAAGATCAGATGGCTATTAAGGGCATTGGAGAGGATATAGCTAAGGAGCAGGGATTGAATTTTTATTATCATGATTTCTCTGTAATGTTTAAGCAGGCGCACGATGAGGCTAAAGAGCTAGGTATGTATTTACAGAAATATTGCGGGTGTTTGTATTCAGAGAGGGCTAGATATTTGAAGCAATATAGGAAAAGCAATGGTTAATAAAAAGATAATGAAAAAATATACTTTAATTGTAGCATTAATCCTCATAGCTATTATTGAGACATCTCTCGTTTTTGCTATGGCGCAAAATCCTAAAGGGCCAAAAAATTATATCCGGGTAGCTGTTAGTCAGAAAAAAGAAATGGTGGACTTAAGGCTTAAAGGTCAGTACCGTATTTATTCATTGAATTCAGATAATATAATTAAAGAGGGTAAGAATTTAAAAGTTGAAGTTAGAATTGGTAAGAATGGTCTAGAGTTAGGCGCAGAAAAATTGGATTTAGAAGGTATTTGTATCGAGACTGTTTCTAATGCGGCTATCCTAATCAATAAACGTAAGTTTAGGGGAGTAATGGATATTATAATAAAATCTGATAAAACCCTGCTTTTAGTTAATCATGTAGATATTGAAGAATATTTGTGTGGTGTGTTATACCATGAAGTTTCTCATCTTTGGCCTATAGAGGCTTTGAAAGCACAGGCAATTGCTTCAAGAACTTTTGCTTTATATCAACATGAGGTCAATAAGGATAAGGAGTATGATCTGACTAATACAACTTATTCTCAGGTTTATGGCGGAGCAACTAGTGAGAAATATCGAACTAATAAAGCTGTAATAAAGACTTATGGTGAAGTTATGACCTATGATGGAAAACTGTTTCCGGCCTATTTTCATGCTTGTTGCGGTGGCTCTACTGAAGATGCAGATAAGCTCTGGAAGACAAATCTTCCAGTTTTAAAGGGTGGGCTTTGTCCATATTGTACGCATTCACCACATTTTAACTGGTCAAGAAAAGTCTCGATATGGTTGGTGAGAAAAAAATTAATGGAGAATGGCTATAAATGCGGTAAAATTACTTCTTTTGAATCCTCTGCTTATGATGTTTCAGGTAGGGTGACTGATATTATTATTAAAACTACACAAGGTAATCTTACGATACCCTCTAATAAGCTAAGAATAATGATAAGTCCGACTTTAATTAAGTCGACTAACTTTACAGTCAAATTAGATAAGGAGTTTCTTTACTTTGAAGGTAAGGGTTGGGGTCATGGTGTGGGGCTTTGTCAGTGGGGAGCTTATGGTATGGCCAAAGAGGGTTTTAAGGCAGAAGAAATACTTGATTTTTATTATCCAAATAATAGTATAGCGGATATCTGGGATAATGACACTTACACTCAATGATTTTGATTATAAATTACCCCAGGGATTAATCGCTCAGTTTCCTGCAAAAAAAAGAACGCATTCTAAGCTTCTTGTTATTAATCGCAATAAAAAGACCATAGAGCATAAGATGTTCATTGATTTTATTAAATATATTAATAGAGATGATGCTTTAGTTATAAATAATACCTATGTGATTCCTGCTAGGCTTAAAGCTATAAGAGAAAAAACTGGAGCAAAGCTTGAAGTTTTTATAGAGAGGAAAATAGCCCCATATACTTACAGAGTATTAGTCAAACCCTCAAAGCGAGCTAAGCAAGGGGATTGCATAATATTTCCTAAAAATCTAATTAAAGCACAGGTTATAGAAGATATTTCGCCCGAGAAGGTAATTAAATTTAAAAGAGTAAGCGGATTGGATGATTTACTTGAAAAAGAAGGTGCAGTTCCGCTGCCGCCTTATATAAAAAGATTACCAGTGGCCTCTGATAAATTAAGATATCAAACGGTTTATGCCAATAAAAAGGGTGCGGTTGCGGCTCCGACAGCAGGATTGCATTTTGATGAAAGATATCTTCAAAGCATTAAGCATAAAGGTGTTAAAATCTGCGAATTGACTTTGCATGTCAGCTATGGTACATTTAAGCCCGTTACCCAAGAGGATTTAGAGAAAAATAAATTGCATAGAGAATTTTTTTTACTTAATAAACAAACAGCAAATACTCTTAATAAGATTAAAAAAGATGAAGGCAAGATTGTTGCAGTGGGCACTACGAGCTGTCGAGCTTTAGAATCTGCTTCAGATGGGGATGCTTTACGCGAACAGGCTCGGGAAACAGATTTACTTATATTCCCACCTTATAAGTTTAGGGCAACTAATGCTTTACTAACTAATTTTCATTTACCAAATAGTTCTCTGTTGATGTTAGTTAGTGCTTTTGTGAGTAATGTTGGTATGCCTGTTGAAGAGGGTCATAAATTATTGATGGAAGCCTATAGGCAGGCAGTTAGAAGGAATTACCGTTTTTACAGTTATGGCGATGCAATGTTAATTATATGATAAATAAATTTTTTAAATTAAAAACCCAAAGTTCAAAATCTAATGCGAGAAGAGGCAGGCTGAAGACTGAGGCGGGAATAGTTAATACGCCCTGTTTTATGCCAGTGGCAACGCAGGCTACAGTAAAAACTCTCTCTAGTGAAGATATGTTAAGCGCTAAAGCGGAGATACTTTTGGCTAACGCATATCATTTATATCTTAGGCCAGGTACAAGAATAATTAAAAAATTGGGCGGTTTGCATAAATTCATGAACTGGCATAAGCCGATTCTTACTGATTCAGGAGGCTATCAGGTCTTTAGCTTGGCTGAATTAAAAAAAATTAGTGATGAAGGAGTTAAGTTTCAATCGCATATTGATGGTTCTTATCATATGCTTACTCCGGAGAAGGTAATTGAGATTGAATCTGATTTGGGAGTAGATATAATTATGCCCCTAGATGTTTGTACCCATTACCCGGCCACTCGTGATTATGCCGAAACGTCATTAAAGAGAACAACTGCGTGGGCTAAGCGGTCTAGGAAAGAATTTGAGAAAAAGCAAAAAAGGGGTAAGTATCAACAGTTTCTTTTTGGGATTATTCAGGGAGCTATGTTTCCTGATTTAAGAAAGATGGCTGTTCAGGAATTAGTTGATCTTAATTTTGACGGATATTCCATTGGCGGTCTTATGGTGGGTGAGCCTAATAAATTAACCCACAAAATTTTAAAAATAACGCTCAATGAGTTGCCTATTGATAAGCCTAGATATTTTATGGGTCTTGGAACTCCTTTAGATATATTAGAAGCTATAAAAAGCGGAGTAGATATGTTTGATTGTGTTATACCGACTAGATATGGCAGAAATGGAACCGCTTTTACTTCTAGGGGAAAAGTTGTTGTCAGAAATGGAGCATATAAGGAAGATAGTAAGTCTCTAGATAAGGAGTGTGATTGTTTTGTTTGTAAAAACTACAGCCGAGCCTACTTAAGACATCTATTAAATACGGGTGAAATTTTAGGTCCGAGATTAGTATCATATCATAACACGTATTTTTATCAAAAGTTTACATTAAGGGTGCGTCAGGCCATTGAAAATAATCAGTTCGAAAAGTTTGAAAAAAGCTTTAAAAAGGCTTATAATAACAAGAATAGATAATACGTAAAAACCATAAGGAGAAAGAAATGAATTTATTAGCTACTATAGCTTATGCAGCTGGAATGGCGCCGCAAACAGGGGTTGAAGCAGAAGCTCAGAATCCTTTATTTGCTTTATTACCATTTGTAGCCATAGTTGGGGTAATCTATTTTATGATGATTCGCCCACAAAAAGCTCAACAGCACAAGCATTCAGAAATGCTTACTAATTTAAAGAAGAATGATGATGTGATTACTCAGGGTGGTATTCATGGAACTATTGTGAATATAAAGCCGAATACATTTACCGTGAGAATAGATGAAAATACTAGAATTGAAATTGGTAAGAGCTTTATATTAGGTAAGAAGAAAAATACAGAAAATTAATACATCCGCGCTTAAATTGCGGGGACTAAAAAGAGTGATTCAAGTTTATCCCCTATACATTCTTTCAGGATGAAAGAATGGGGGATTAATTCAGGCATATCAGTTATGTTCACTTTGTTGCATAACTGATGCCTTCATTAAGGAGAATCAACATGGTTGCTAACTTTAAATGGAAAGTTATAATAGTTGTAGTTGTGATTGCAAGCTGTCTGTGGCTGATGTACCCGCCTCAGGAAAGAATTAATCTAGGCTTGGATTTGCAAGGTGGTATGCATTTAGTACTGAAGGTGGATATTGATAAACTTCCGGCTGATGCTCAAAATGGTGCAGTAAGAAGAGCATTGGAAATTATCAGAAATAGAGTAGATCAGTTTGGTGTGGCAGAACCTTCTATTCAGCTTAAAGGTAAAAATCGCATTATAGTTGAGTTGCCAGGAATTGAAGACCGAGAGAGAGCAGTTGATTTAATTGGAAAAACAGCCCTTTTGGAATTTAATGTTGTAGCTTCATCGCAGAAGACTGATATGGCCCTCAATGCTCTAGATAAAAAAACAAAGATACTATCGAAAGTAGAAGTAAAGGAAGAGCAAACCCGTGAAGGTGCTGCTTTTAAATCAGTTATATTTGACGAAAAGAACAAAGAAACAATAAGAGAGATTATTAGTGATCCAGAAAACACAAAAGTATTTCCTGAAGGCTATCAGTTTCTTATATCTCGTCAAATGGATATTAAAGGAGAAAAATTCAGGCAGTTATATTTATTAAAAGTAAAACCTGAAATTACAGGAGAATCATTAATTACGGCTAATTGGGATAGAGACCAGTTTAAAAAGTATCATGTCTCGCTAGATTTTGATGCCAAGGGCCGAAAGAAGATAAGACAATTAACCGGACAGGCTGCTAAAAAATATCAGGAAAATAAAACTGTTAGCAGGCTAGCTATTATATTAGATGGAGTAGTCTATTCGGCGCCACTCATGAAAGTGGAGGTTGATACTAATCCAATTATTGAAGGTAATTTTACAAAAGATGAAGTTGAAGATTTGTCGTTAGTTTTGAGAGCAGGTTCATTGCCGGCTCCAATTATTATTGAGCAGGAAAATACAATTGGGCCTACTTTAGGACAGGATTCAATCAAAAAAGGGGTTACAGCAGCTGTTTTTGGTTGTTTACTTGTCTTAGTTTTCATGGCTGTTTATTATTTGGTTGCTGGTTTGATTGCTAACTTTGCACTTTGCTTAAACATTATAATTATAATGGGAGCACTATCATTTAGAGATGCAACGTTAACTTTACCAGGTATAGCTGGTATTATTTTAACCATTGGTATGGCTGTTGATGCTAATGTACTTATTTTTGAGAGAATAAGGGAAGAGCTAAAGTTGGGAAAAAGTCTTCGCCCGGCAATTCAGGCTGGTTATCACAAAGTGTTTTCAACTATATTGGATGCCAACTTGACAACTCTTCTTACTGCATTTATTCTTTATCAAATTGGTACTGGTCCTATAAAGGGCTTTGGTTTGACTTTGATGATTGGTATTACTGCAAGTATGTTTACGGCCTTGGTCGTAACCCGTCTTGTTTTTGATTTTCTGACAATAAAAACTAGAATCCTTAAGAAGCTTCCCATGCTGGAAATCCTAAAGGAATCTAAGTTTGATATTATTGGTAAAAGAAATATAGCTTATGGATTATCTTTGCTGGTAATAATTGGAGGATTAATAGTTTTTGCTCAAAGAGGAGCTGAAAACTTTGGTATTGATTTTACAGGAGGGACTATCCAGCAAATTCAATTTACTAAAGCTCCCGATGTAAATCAGGTTAGAAATGCTCTAAAAAGTGTTAACCTGGAAAAAGCTACGATTCAAACCTTTGGTAAAGATAATAATATTATTATACGAACTGAAGGACAGGAATCATCAAAAATAACCCATGCTATTAAAGATAATTTTAAAGATAACCAAGCGAAGACTGTGCGCGTAGAGGAAATTGGCCCAACTATAGGAAAAGAATTGCGCTATAAGGCGTTAATGGCTATAGGATTGGCTCTAGTTGTTATCTGTATATATATTACCTTTAGGTTTGAATTTAAATTTGGTGTATGCGCTATTATCGCTTTGTTGCATGATGTTATTGTGACACTGGGTATTTATAGTATTTCTGGGCGAGAAATATCTTTACCTATTATTGCAGCTATTTTGACGATTATTGGATATTCGCTTAATGATACCATTGTTGTTTTTGATAGAATTAGGGAAGATATCCACTTGATGCATAAAGCGAGCTTTAAGGATATCGTAAATAAAAGTATTAATCAAACTCTCTCGAGAACGATAATAACATCATTAACAACATTGCTAGTAGTTTTATCACTCTATCTTTTTGGAGGTAGTGTAATAAATGATTTTGCCTTTGTATTATTAATAGGTGTTGTGGTTGGAACCTATTCATCAATCTTTGTAGCGGCACCAATATTAGTCGAATGGCATAAAAAATAATAGATTGAGTGGAAATATTTTTAGATGGATAAGCTCTGGATTTTAAATAAAATTGATGCAAGTGCAAGTAAGCAATTATCCAGAGCGCTCAATATTAATTTAATTACTGCCGCACTTCTTGTTGGTCGTGGCATATCGAAACCAGAGGATGGCAAGCGTTTTCTTGAGGGTGACCTAAATGATCTTTATTCTCCTTATGAGTTGAAGGGGATAAAGAAAGCTGTATCTCGTATAAATAAAGCACTTAAAAATAAAGAAAAAATTATCATCTACGGTGATTATGATGTAGATGGCATTACTTCCACGGCTCTTCTTTACACTATCCTATTAAAATTTACTGATAATCTAGAGTGTTATATTCCTAATCGACTTGAGGAGGGTTATGATCTCAATAAAGATGCTTGTGATTATGCTAAAGAGAAAAGTGTTTCTTTAATGATAACAGTAGATTGCGGGATAAGCGCTCTTGAGGAAGCTGAGTACTTGCGAGATCTTGGAATCGATTTAATTATTATAGATCACCACGAGCAGCAAGATAAATTACCTTATGCTGTTAGCATAGTTGATCCTCACCAAAAAAAATGCAACTATCCTTTTAAGAAGCTTGCCGGAGTAGGAGTAGTTTTTAAATTATTAGAGGCTTTTCTATCTGAGCATATGGAGTGCCCCCTTAAGTATTTGAAGCCTCACATGGATTTAGTAGCTCTGGGAACTATTTCTGATGTTGTGCCTTTGGTAGATGAAAACAGAATTTTTATAAAAGAAGGTTTGAAGCAGCTTAATCAGACTAATAAGATTGGACTTCAAGCATTAATAAAACGTTCTTCTTTGCAGGATAAAGAAATAAGTACATATCATGTAGGTTTTATCCTTGGTCCAAGAATTAATGCTGCTGGTCGTATAGGCTCAGCTGATGCTTCTTTGCAATTGCTTCTTACTGAGAGCAAAGAGGAAGCTGATGCATTGGCAAAGCTTCTAAATGATGGCAATAGGCAAAGGCAGAATATTCAAAACAAAACTTTTAAAGAAGCTCTTTTGCAGATTGAAAAGAATGTAAATTTTAAGGATCATAATATAATAGTTTTATGCGATGAATGGCATCCCGGAGTTGTGGGCATTGTTGCTTCTAAGATAGTTGATAAATTTTACAGACCAGCAATAATGATTTCAACTATAGAAGAACCAGCTAAGGGTTCTGGCAGATCAATCGACGATTTTCATTTATTGGATGCCGTCAGGCAATGTTCTCATCATTTAAGTGGATTTGGTGGCCATAAAAAAGCTTGTGGTGTTGTTATTGATAAGGATAAAATTAATGATTTCAGAGAAGAGATAAATAGATTTGCTAAGGATAATTTTATGGTTAAAGGCCTTAAACCTAGTATCCGTGTTGATTTAGAAGTTAGTCTTTCGGACGTTAATTTTGATTTATTAAAAGAAATGAACCTTCTTGAGCCATATGGAATGGGCAACCCAAAACCAATATTCAGGACTTCAAAATTACAGTTACGAAATGAACCAACTTTTTTAAAAAGAAATGGTGTGAAAATTTATGTAACTGATGGTAAAATAACTTGTGAAGCTTTAGGATTTTCGTTAGACAGTATAAATTTTAACAAACTTTATGGTAAGAAATTTAGCATGATTTATACACCCACGATTGATTCGTATAAAGGTCAAGAGCATATTTGTCTTAGAATTATTGATATTAAAGGGGAGGAATAGTTTAATTATGAAAAAGTTTGCATTCAAGGATAGTATTTTAATGAAGATCCTTATAACATTAGCTGTAATAGTTGTTTTTAGATTTTTACGGTTTATACCTTTGGTGACTATTAATTTGGGTGCAATCAAAAATATAATTGGTGATGCCGGCTTTGGAAGTTACGTTTCTATATTCACACTAGGTTTTTGGCCATATTTATCAGCCTGTATCATTTTGCAGATTGCCGGAGTGTTTATTTCACCTTTAAAAAGGTTATGCTTTGATAGTGAAGTTGGTAGAAAAAAACTCGTTATGCTAACTTTAGTTCTGGCATTAATTATAGCTTTTATTCAAGGTCTTAGTATATCTAGCGCGCTTTATAGGGATTTATCTTTATGGCAAGCTTTATTGATTCAGAATAAGGTTGCTTTCGTTTGTATTTCAGCCTTGAGTTTTACAGCAGGTTTATTTATTCTGATCTGGTTAGCCCAAATTATTAACAAATGGGGCATTGGAAACGGTATCCCCATCTTGATTACCTCATCTATAGTAGCTGAGATAGTGAATAATATACGTATGACTAATGTTAGTTATGACGGTAATTTTTTCAGTCAATTTATGCTCATCTATATTTATGTAGCAGCAATAATACTGTTTATATTTTATAATTTTGTAACTGAATTACAAAGGAAAGTATATATTAACTATAAAGGTAAAAATGAAACCATTATTACTAAGACATTCATACCCATGAGGAACTCCTGGGCCGGAAGAATGCCGCTTACAATTGCTGTAGGGGCTATTTGGTTGCCGTTTCATTATCTAACATATTATGAAAATAAAACTATTTACTCTATAGCTGAAAAATTGGCATCATCCAATGTTGTTTACATTTTAAGCTTATTTGTATTAGTGATGATTTTTACTTTTATGTATACAGCCATAATATATAAGCCAGGTCATATCCTTAATCTTTTAAAAAAATATAAGGCTAAATTGGAAGGGATTCAGGATAAAAATGTAGGTATGTTTTTAAAGAGGGGTGGTTTTATTTATGCGTTTGCCTCTGGATTGTTCCTTACTTTTATAGCTATATTACCAACAGTAGCCCATATTTTCCTTTCAAATCAGCCTAGTGAAATGGCAGAAGGAAGCAGTCTTGTAATGGCTACCCTAACTGGAGCTGGTTTATTGGTGTTAGTGGGAGTTTTAACTGACGTCAAGCGACAGATTAGAGCGTATCTGCAGATGCGAAAATCTGATATAAAGAATTGGACTCTTTGTTATACCACGATAGATGAAATAGAAGCCAATATAAAAAAAGGTTTTTTGGAGAGCAGGGGAATACCTGCGGTCATCAAGCCCTATCAGTTTACCTGGGGCATGCCTATTAGAACGGCAATTGATAAATTTGAAATTTATGTAAGGACGCTTGATGCTGATTTAGCACGAGATTATCTTACTAATATTTAGCATCAGTACAAGCGTTATCAAGCAATATTTTACCCCCAAAAGACAACTATACAAACTTGACATGTGTACAACATTTTGCTACACTAAAAGTCGTGCTTACGCAAATGTGTGCAATGGGATATTGAATGTCAAAAGTTACCGTAGTTAGTATTACATCAGATTCATATAAAGTGGCTGCTTTTAGGCAGGAAGGATCATTTAGAAAACACCTTCTTTCCTACAAGGCGTACTCTGCAGATGATTTTACCTCACAGAAGTATTTAGAATCAAAAAAGCATCTTTCTGAACGCAATGTCTCCGCGATTATTTCCAGAGATATGTGTGCTGTTAGATATCTTACTTTGCCTTCAGATGATCCACTTGAAATCGAGCGTATGGTTGAGTCGCAAAAACCAGAACTTTTTCCATTTAAGTATAGAGAGGCGATTGTTCAACCGATTATATGTGAATCGAATCTTAAGGGTATATCTAAAGTGATGGTTGTTGTTATTCCCACAAAAGTACTTTATGAAAAATTGCAGCTTTTAAATTTAGCCGGAATATATCCAAAAAGTTTATATTTGAGTTCTTCAGTTTTATTTGAAAGGTTTAATGAGAAGTTTATTCAAACAGATACTCATAATAAGAATTGTTTAATTATAAATATAGAAAATAACTGTTTGGATATAATTATTTCCAAAAAAGCAAGCTTAGTTTTTACCTATGGAGCTCAATTACCACATGATAGGCAGTCAGCTTGTTCTAGAATTATAAGTGATTTAGAAAGAGCTATAAGAATCTTCCAAAAAGATCATCAGGAAGAAGTAGAGAGAATAATTGTTAATTCGAGTTCTTATACAGCTAATTTGTTAAGTGTTATAGAAAATAGGATACACACCAAGAGTATCGTTAGTAATGCTCTTGAGTTGATGGAGGCGGCAAGTCATATACAATCCAAGCGAAGGCGAGACCTCGATATTATGCCAGATGAAATTATAAGAGTTAACATGGCATACAAAATGAAGAAGTTTGTTTTATTACCAGCATTTTCATTACTTATAATAGTGGCTTTGTTCTTCGGGTTTTTTTATTCATATCTATCAAGGAACAAAGTTGACATAACGACAATTAATAAAAGTCAAAATTTGTTAATGGTTGATGCAGAAGCATCACTAGAAACCAATGCTCAGAAATTAATAGAGGAGTCTCCTAAGGTTGTTGATACTTATATTGAGCCTGAGATTAAATTGCCTATTACTGACGATATTAAATTAATTGGAGTAGTACTTTCGGCTAATAATGAGCAGGCCCTTATAAAAGATATTAAAAAGGGTAAGGTTTTCAAATGTGGTCTCGGAGATAGAGTATTAGGTGCGGTAGTGGAGAAAATTGAATTTAACAAAGTCACAATAACAAATAGGTCTGGTAAGATTGAACTTTTTATGTAGGAGAATTTAATGTTGAGAAAATATTTAAGTATAATTACTATTTTAACCTGCCTTTTATCATATTCAGCTTTGGGATTATCTGTTGAAAATCAGGTTGATGAGTATGATAATTTATTAGTGTCTATTAATGTCAAAGATGCTGACATAAATGATGTATTAAAGATGATTGCTGAACAAAGTGGATTGAATATTATTGCAGGTAAAAATGTTAAGGGTAAGGTGTCTATAACTTTCATTGAGATTCCTGTTTTTGATGCGTTAGAATCCATTTTAGAGGTTAACAATTATACTTATATGCATGAGAATAATGTAATTAAAATTTATACCCACCAAGATAGAATGCTTTTAGATGAATCCAAAGAGCTTGAAGTTGTTATATTTAGTCTGCAAAATATCAAAGTTTCTGATGTTGAGCCGATGCTTACGACCCTTAAATCTCAGCGCGGTAAAATTCAAGTAAATGATAGGCTTAATCAAATTGTAGCTTATGATCTTTCGGGGAATATTGAAAATATGCGAAAGATAATTGCCAGCATGGATTCTAAGAGATTGATTAAAAAGCATTATGATTTAAGTTATGCTGATACTCAACAGGTTAAAGAAAGAACAAGAGAAGCTTTTTCAAAAAGTGTTGCTGATATTTATGTTGATGAAAGAACTCACAGTTTAGTAATTGAGGCTGCTCCAATGTTTATTGAGGAAATTGATGGATTCATTGCTAAGTGGGATAAACCTTCAAAGCAGGTTCAGATCGAAGCTAAAATAATGCAAGTTACGTTAGATAAAAATATTCAACTGGGAATAAATTGGGAATATCTTTTGGAAGATGGCTCTAAAAAACCGAAAAGTTATGATGTGGCTAGTAATTTAAGTTTAGATTTGTCCCAAGGCGGTTCATTTAGAATGGGTTCATTGTCCAGCGATGATTATCAGGCAACCTTACAAGCTTTAGAGGCCACAACGAATAGTAAATTACTTTCAGCTCCAAAGATTACAGTGCTTGATGGAGAAGAGGCCAATATTCTCTTGGGGAGTACAGAGCCATATTTAGTAACCTATATAGATAATGAGACTAAAATCATTACAGAAGATACTAAATTTATGGATGTGGGCATCCAACTTACTGTAAAACCAAGAATTACCCAGGATGGGTACGTAACTTTAGATATTGAGTCAGAAGTTAGCTCAGCCAGAAGAGTTCCTGATGTTTCCAACGCATTGGCAGTTGATACCAGCCGAGCAAAAACAGTAATGAAGGTTAAGGATGGCAGAACTGTTGTTTTGGGAGGTCTTATAAAAGATGAAAAAGTTGACACCATTAAAAAGGTTCCTCTTTTAGGAGATATTCCTATCTTAGGGTTTTTCTTTAGAAGTAAAGATAAATCAGATGCGAAGACAGAACTCATTATCTTTATTACACCTCATATTATTAAAGAAGATATTAAGTAAAGTTGAATGCAGTATTATCTTTATGGTATAGTGCTATATGTCTAAAAAAATCTTTCTTAATTTAATTGCAAGCTTGCTAATGGTAGTTGTAGCTTGGTGTTTCTTTTTTTATCCCGCCTATATTTGTATCAAATTAACCTCAAATCCTGTATTGTATGCAGGAGGTATTCCTCAATTTGTCTTTAGTCAATTTGAGAAAACATCTATTTCATATAATAAATGGGCGAATGAATATCTTGAATCTCACAAAGCAGAATCATTTGGTTCTGATTGTTCGCCTAATACAGAATGGCCGGTATTTGGTTCTGCCTACTATTTATTAACTGCAGAAGAAATAGTAAAGAAACTTGAGAATAATGATGATCCAACCTCAAAAAGAATCATAAAGACTGCAAGAGAAACATCGAAGGTAGCAGCTGAGGTTTTAGCTGATCCGAAAACTGGAAGTTGGAGCCGTAATTTGTGGGGTGATTCTTATCGAGACAAAGAGAATCTTTTTTACAGAATGCTGATTATTATGGGATTATCTAGTTATGAAAAAATAACGGATGATACAACTTATAGGCAACTTTTAAAAAAACAGTCTTTAACCTTAGCTGCAGAATTAAAAAAAGCAGACACATATCTATTTGATAATTATCAGTATCTGATAGCTGATAAGGATACCGGAATGATTATCAAAGACTATGAATTTATGGCATCTTCTTTTGCAATAGGTGCTGCAAGATCAAATGGAAGAATTGATCATTCATGTCCACTTACCATGGAAACAGTTGCTTGCTCATGGCCCACACCTTTTGGCTTAATTGTTCTTAAGTTATTATCCTATGGCAGCTGCAAAACAGCTTGCTTAGGTGAAGTTGCACTTCTTTTTTTAATGACTAGGCCGATTGCTAGTAATCAAATCATGGTATATGAAGGTCGCTTGCCAATGTTAGTCAACGTAGTAATTTCTTTTTATCTAATTTGTGGAATACTCTTACTCCTACCAGAAATAATTCAGTTGAATAAGTGGTATAAGCATCACAAGAAGTAACATTAGTTTTTGACATTTCTTACTTGGATATAGATATTTGTTGTATATAAATTGAGCTTATATTAAAATTATGATAGACTTTACTTAAGCTTCGGGGTTTCCTAAAAACCTCAGGGACTAAAAAGAGTAATGTAGGTTTATCCCCTCTACATTCTTTTTTGATGCAAGAATGGGGGATTAATTCGACCATATAATTTACGTTTATTGGCAGTCACGTAAATCATGGTCTCATTAAAGGAAGGTTAGTTATGTACAAAAGAAATGTTTTCTTAATATGCATCCTTGCTTTACTGTTTGGAGTAATATTTTCAGATTGTTGTATTGCAGGTAGTATTGATGGAGATTTAAAAGGGGATCAATTGAAAGGCATCATCTTAGTTCCATTAGAAAAAGACACTGAGATACAGGGCATTTACTTTCGTAGGGGTACGTGTTTGCGTTTAACATCTGAGGGTAGAATTTTTGATGCTAAACTACATGAAGCTCATACTATTCAAGGATTTCTTTATTATCCTGGGACAACAATTTATTTTGACAAATTTGGAAATGTATCTTCTATAAGATTGGGCCGCAATCAGAGAATAAGGGATATTGAATTTAGAAATGAAACAGATATTCATTTTAATCAAGACGGAACTTTAGGGTTGGTTATATTAGGTAGAGATCAAGAGATACAGGGAAACTATTTTATAAAAGGATCCCAAGTATATTTTGATGAAAACGGTGGTCTTAATAAAGCATATCCCTTTATAGATGGCCAGAAAATTGCCGGTTATGAGACTATGCTCAGGTGGCCTGTGGCTTTTTATCCTTCGGGCAAGGTATATAGTTTGTGTCTGGCTAAAGATCAGATTATTCAAGATATTCCTTGCCTAGCTGGAGAATTCAAATATGTAGACTTTTATGAATCTGGCAATCTAAAGGGTTTTTTTGTGGCTGAGAATGTAAATATTTCTGATATTAATGTGCCTAAGGAGAGCAAGATATCACTATATGAAACTGGTCAATTAGAAACTCTGTTATTGAGTGATGAAACTTATATAAATAATAAAAAATATGGTAAAGATTGCATTATAATGTTTGATGAAAACGGAGTTATAAACTCCGTTAATGAGGATTGTGGGTATTATATAACAAATTCAGAGTATTAATTTTTCTGGGCCGATAGTTCAGCTGGGAGAACGCCTGGTTCGCAATCAGGAGGTCGGGGGTTCGAGTCCCCCTCGGTCCACCATTCTACT
>Ga0075120_10001751_pt1 | contig 16644 bp, 16 predicted proteins | sample AntAceMetag02UKL_FD_69792 | JGI IMG/M metagenome (GOLD analysis project Ga0075120, IMG submission 69792) | Saline lake microbial communities from Ace Lake, Antarctica - Antarctic Ace Lake Metagenome 02UKL | ecosystem: Environmental > Aquatic > Non-marine Saline and Alkaline > Saline | place... | reverse complement strand
TAAAAGCCAACTTTTACACCAGGCTTGTGGGTAATCTTGTATTAAGCACGCGTACCCAATTAGGTTTTCTTTTTGCCTATAACAAGGATATCGGTGTTACACCCTTCGAGAGGTTTTATCTGGGCGGCGATGGCTTGTCGGGTTATAATAACCTGGATGGCCGCGAGCTTATTGGTATGCGTGGTTATGGTAATGAAACAATTACGCCTGATTATTATTTGAATGCACAACTTGGTGGTACCATTTATAGCAAATATACGCTTGAATTGAGGTATCCTTTATCGCTTAATCCAAGTGCAACCATTTATGCACTCGCCTTTCTTGAAGCAGGAAATTCGTGGAGGGACTTTGCCGATTTCAATCCATTTAAGTTGTATAGGTCTGCAGGTGTTGGATTACGGGTGTTCTTGCCCATGTTTGGTGTACTTGGTCTCGACTGGGGTTATGGCTTCGACCAAGTGCCCGGTATTCCCGGTGCCAACGGCGGCCAGTTCCACTTTTCCATCAACCAGTCGATTGATTAGTAAAAGAATGTATGAATGTATGAATGTGTGAATGCAGGAATGATAGAAAAATAGCATTACTCCATCACTCCAATACTCCATTATTCCGGTTTTTTAATTTTTGGAATGCATTTTGTAATAAGCCAGCACAATTATTTTAATGTGAATTAATATTTGGAGGAAAAATCATGAAAAATCAAACATCACTTATCAGGCTGTTCGCCATTTTTTCCCTTTTGTTTTTATTTTCGGCTGGATCGGTATTTGCCCAAAAGTACGGCTATGTCGATACCGAATACATTCTGCAAAACATCCCCGAATACCAGGATGCCCAAAATGAAATTGATGAATTATCGCAACAGTGGCAGGCTGAGTTGGAGGAAAAATATGCTGAAGTAGATCAGATGTATAAAATCTACCAGGCTGATGCTGTTTTGCTGCCGGAGGATATGAAACGTCAGCGTGAAAGTGAGATTATTGAAAAGGAAAAAGAAGTAAAGGCGTTGCAACGCGCAAAGTTTGGAACTGAGGGCGAACTCTTTAAAAAACGCCAGGAGTTAATCAAACCCATTCAAGAAAAAATATTCAACGCCATCGAAGAAATTGCCATTAAGAAAAACTATGGCTTTGTATTCGATAAGGCCAGTGGCCCTGTAATTATGTACGTTAATGCCAAATACGACATCAGCGACGAAGTGCTCGACCAAATTGGCAGCATAATGGGCGTACGCGGACAATAATTAGTAGCTGCCTGAAACTATTTATCACTAAGAAAATCAAACTTTGTTTTTTAATAAGATGGGTTTTAAATAATCTGGAGGATAAAAAAATCATTTGATTATTAATGAAATACATTACTTTTGCCGACTTAAAAAATAAAATAAACTATTTTAATACAATAAGATGAAAAAGACAGTAAAATTATTTGCAATCCTTGCATTGGTAACATTTACTTTTGCAGCTAACGCACAAAGCCAAAAATTCGGGCATGTTGATTTTGCCAAGTTATATTCACTCATGCCCGGTCAGGATTCTGTAAGGGCCGTTTACGAAGCATATGCTACAGGTTTACAAAACCAAATGGCCACAATGCAAGCCGAATTGGAAAACAAATTTGGTGAGTACCAAGCCAACCAGGCAACTATGTCGAATATTATCAAACAAACCAAAGAGCGCGAAATTCAGGATTTACAGGTCCGGATTGAAGAGTTCACCCAACAAGCCCAGCAAGACCTTGCTACAAAGGAGCAGGAACTAACGGCACCGCTTATCGAAAAAGCGCGTAAAGCGGTAGAAGATGTTGCCAAAGAAAAAGGATACACTTACATTTTTAACAGTACCGAAGGATTGCTTTTGTATGCAAATCCAAGTGATAATATATTACCTTTGGTTAAAGCCAAATTAGGCCTCTAAGGTTGATAAAAATATTTTTGTAAGGAAAGCTTCTCATTTTTGGGGAGCTTTTTTTTGGGGGGGATCGCCACAGATTACACAGATTTCCACAGAATGAACAAAGCTGGATAGATGAAATTCAGATGTCTCAGGTCTGATGTTTGATCTTCCCTCCTCTATAAACCTTATTTCCCCTATTTCCCTTATACCAAATACCTTCTTTTCCTTCTCACCTTACCACAAACTTACAATTACCAATCATCTTCCCACTTTCAAAAATGATGGCTTGGTACAAGCCCGGTGCCCAACCTGAAGTTGAAAGGCTTGTTGCGCTTTTATTCAAACTGATCTTCTCGTCATAAACTTTTTCTACCAAAGAATTATAAACAACCAACTCAATCTGATTAATTCTATTTATTAATAAATGGTCATTGAAGTCCTCTAATTCAATTGTCAGCCTATCGTCAACAACTGGATTTGGAAAAACTTTTATTAGAATTAATTCAATTCCATTATTTGAATACTTCCCATTATCATTTTCAATTTTAGTAATTCTCGGAATATCGCTTTCCCATAATCCACGGCCAAAAGTACCTGCCCTGAGCTTATTGTTGGTGTAGTTTAATTCGAGCCAGCTGATTTTTACGTTGGGCAGGTTGTTCATAAATGGTTCCCATGCTGGCATGCTTGCATCCCGGTAATAAACCCCCACATCCGTCCCGGCGAAAAGGGCATCGTTACTTCCTTTTACATAAACAATGCAATTTACCGGAATGTTTTCGAGGCCATCGTTGAAATTTGTCCAGTCCGTACCATCGAAATACTTCACTTTATAATCTTCGAGATACCCACTGTAGCTAATCCAAATTTTTTCAGGGTTCCAACTGCTTACCGCGATGTCGGTAATAAAATACGTTCCCAGGGGATTGTCTGGTGTGCGGGGAGTAATTTCAGTCCAGTTGTTGGCAGAAGTACCGCCGCCAGTGGAAGTTTTAAATACCCGGTTTGCATCGAAATTTGTTACCCAACTATCAACTTTCACACCCGTGAAATAAATGTAATCAGGATTTGTTGGCGCAATTTCCAAAGCAAAGACCACGCAATTGTCGTTTCCCCACAAGTTGGAAGTTAGCGAGTTTACATCGGTAATTTTATACCAATCATAAAGCGTGGCTGTTGAGGCATCGTCCGCTTTCCAAAGGTTGATTCTTGCCTGGAACAGGGTTTTCGTATTCATGGGATCGGCAAGCAATGAAGCCCCGAACCATGCTTGTTCGTTTATCGGGGTATTTGCATTCAAGATATTTTCCCAGGTGGGATCAAAGCAGTTATTTGACGATCGGTACAAAGAGCCGTTTGAAGGGGAATAAATAGTGTAGTACATCAAATCAATATCATTGTCATCCATCAGGCATTGGAAGCCATCGGAAGGGTTTTTTTGCGAAAGCCAGTTACCGTTCTTCAGGTAATTAATCCCGCAATCCTGGAAACCCATCAATACCTGGTAGGGATCCAATTTGGAACTGCCAAAATTGTAAATCGTCGAAATGCCCAGGCCATTGTTCAGTTCAATGGTGGGATGCTCCCGGGTGATTTGGCTCAACTCTTTTTTTCTGTTTGTCCCATCCGATGCGTTATCGCTTTCGATAAAATGAGGCAAGAGCGAAAGGTTCTTTTTGTAAAGGCCGCCATCAGTACCGGCGTACATCACATTTAGTTCGTGGGGTGAAAATGCCAGTTCATGAAAATCGAGGTGCGATTCAAAATTTACGCGTTTCCACGGAATAACTGGAAGGTCGGGATTGAACATGTAAAGCCATACTCCGGCACAATACAAGCGGCGTGAATCAAGGGGCGAAACGGCCATTTCGCTCCTGCCGGCAGTAAGCCCATAACCCCGTGGCCCACCAATCAACCCGGCAATGGAAAGTCCATCCCAGGCATCGTTCAAAATATCATACCTGAACATGTGATAAAAAGTAGCCGATTGCCAGCTAAATGGTGGCTCGGTTTCCCTGTTCACACAATTTACATACAAAAAATCACCCTGCGGCGCGACGGCCATATTTAAACTTACCACATACTCTTCGCCATTAAATTCATTGGGCCAGGGTGTGTTTTCAAAATCCAAACCATTTTGTGATGTAGCAATTCGATTCCACGAATTGATGTCGCCATTATCCGTAGAAGAAATAATATCGATGCCACAGGCATAAAGTATTAAAGGGTCGAAGGGATGAAAAGCAATATTTCTGATGTATTCAAAATCTTCAGGAGCTGAAGGGTAAACCTTTTGCCACAGTGGGCTTTGATGATTGCGGTTGCTTGTTTTATAAATACCCAGCGAAGTTGCCGCAAATGCAACATTATTATCTTCGGGATGCAGTAAAACTTTTGCGATTGTAAAATGAACTTCCAAATCATTCAGGCCTGCGATCTCCCAATTTAGGCCCGCGTCAGTTGATCTGTAAACTCCGGATGAATACGTATATTCGCTGTCCACATCACCTGTACCAAGAAAGATAGTTTCAGGATTAGCCTCGTCGATGGCGATAGAAGATACACCAAGCAAGGGTAGCTGATGGTCGGTGTTAAGGTTTTGCCAGCTTTGGCCACCATCGTAACTTACCCAAACACCTCCCGAAGGGCATCCAACATAAATAGTATTGGTGTCGGATGGATGAAATGCAATAGCGTCGATCCTGCCAATGCCCCCCTGGCCATTTTCCTTGGGGCCCAATTCCTGCCAGTTCGAAATTTCAGATTGACCATTAAAATAAATTTGCTCAAAAGTTTCAAGGAACGATTTATGACGGGCAAGGGCTGTATCGAAATTACCATGCCCCGTCAGCCTGGGGCCCCAAAACATTTCCCATCGTTTGAACTGTTTAAAGTTGCTAAATTCTGCTGTGTCAATAGGAATGCCGCTAAAACTTTGATAAAATGTTTGCTGGATTTGCTTGAAATCAATATTTCCATGGCTACTGATTTGGCCAAACAAACCGCCAAATGTTATTCCGAGAAAAAATAATATGAAGGCGAAATGTTTAAGCATATGAAATGATTGGGTTAAGATGACATAAAAGTAAATATTATTTGCGATAGCTAAATGAATGAGTGCATGACAAATTCCCACTTTTCAAAATAATTATCATCGAATTACGCTGATTAGTCGAATTATCATTATCACCTACCAAAGGCAGGTTAAATTTGTGTAATTCCCAGCCTTCACTTCGTTTCGGCGGGCAGGCGTTCCATTCGATGAAAAATTTAATCATTTACTAATCAGTGATAATCTGCGTCATCCGCGTCATCAGAGTTCCATATAAAATTCTATAAAGAAACTAATCTAACATCCTTTTAGCAAATCCTTCAATCACTTGCAAGGTTTCTTTTTTTGCTTCCACAAAACCCATATGACCCACACCACTCAGCATCAGTATTTCGGAGTGGGCGGGAAGTGTTGCCTGTGCCATGATAGTTTGTAGTGGAATCCTGGGGTCTTCTTTACCTGCAATAAACAGTACAGGGAGTGTTGTGCTGATGAGAAAGTCGAGGCTACCAGGACGTATTTTCATTCCCTCGAGGGCGGCAATAATTCCTTCGGCAGAAGTATCCGCAGCCTGTTTTTGAAGGGTCAGGATTTCACCCTTAAATTTTTCAATATTCGATGGGGCAAATAAATCAGGGATAAATTGATGGATAAACCCGGCCCGGTTTAGCTTAACAATATTTATTGTCCGACGCCGGTTTTCTCTTGCCTTTTCATTATCGGCAGCAGCTTGTGAATGGAACAGGCAAATCCCTGAAAGCAATTCGGGATATTGTTTTACAAAATCCAAAGTTACATAACCGCCCATCGAGTGGCCAACCATAACACACTTGCTGATCTCAAGTTCATCCAAAACAGTTTTTACAACCTCAGCCATCAATGACATTGGATGCACTTCATCCATCACAGGGGTTTCTCCGTGGCCGGGCAAGTCGATCCTGATTACACGGAATGACTTTAACAATACTGTCGCAAATTCATCCCAGATTCGCAGTGATTCCATAAAGCCGTGCAGGAGAACCACAGCAGGGCCTGTACCTTCGTCTTTATAGGAGACGGGATGATTTTTATGTGTGATATTCTTCATAATAAATATAAATTTCTAAGCACAAAACTCTAAACTCAAAATCCAAAATAAATCCAAATATTAAAATCCAAAATTTGAAATGGGTTAAGCATAAATTTCTAAACTCAAAATCCTAAATTCAAAAATGGAAAAGCACAAAATCCTAAATTCAAAATCCAAACGGTACTAACCTGTTAACGTAATAATCATTCCAAAGAAACCTCAAAATTAATATCTTCAAATACTTATTTGAGTTTTGTGCTTTGTGCTTTGAGTTTTGTGTTTTGTGTTTTGTGCTTTGTATTTCGTGCTTTATTTATTTATGATTGCCCCAAATATTTTAGTTAGTTCCATGGCCTCTTGTACCAACCCGTTTCTTTCTTTATCCAAATCAATTTCATTGTTTGTATCCAGAAGCCGGAGAAAGAACCTACTTTCTTTTGCTTCTTTTCTGCATATTTTAATCCTATAGAGAAAGTCCTTTTTACTTATTGATTCATTGGCTTCGATATAATTTGCACCAACCGATCCTGACGCTCTGACCAGTTGCTTAATGTCTTCAATATTTGCTATTGTTTTTTTAGGTTTCTTAATGAAAGCCCTTACATTTTTAGCAAAATCATAAGTTCTATCCTCTAGATCGTAAATTGCCATAATATTACTTTTTTAAAAACATCAGCTACGAGAAAATATTTACACAAAGTTAATATAATACACAATTTATTAGTTTGTATTTTGAGCTTTGAATTTTGTGCTTTGAACTTTGAGTTTTGTGCTTTGAGCTTTGAGTTTTGTGCTTTGAGCTTTGAGTTTTGTGCTTTGAGCTTTGAATTTTGTGCTTTGAGCTTTGAACTTTGAACTTTGAGTTTTGTGCTTTGAATTTAGGATTTCATAACCTCCTCAACCTCCTCCACCTCCCTCGGTATTTTTGCCGTTAAATCAACCGGCCCATTTTCAGTAATGAGTATGTTGTTTTCAATTCGGATGCCGATGCCTTCTTCACGCACGTAAATTCCGGGCTCGCAGGTAAACACCATCCCGGCTTGAAATGGCTGATGCCGATCGACTACATCGTGCAAATCCAAACCCATATGGTGGGCAGTACCATGCATGAAATATTTTTTGTAGAGCGGATTTTCCGGATCTTGTTTTGCCACATCTTCTATCGTTAGCAGTCCGATATTTATCATTTCGTCTTCCATTGTTTGGTTGACAAACTTGTTGTATTTCTCATAAGTATTGCCAGGCACCAATTGCCGGATAGCCAATTTTTGTACGCGCAGCACCAATTGATATAATTCTCGTTGCCGGGGGCTGAACTTTCCGTTTACCGGGATGGTCCGTGAAACATCAGCAGCGTAGTTTGCATATTCAGCACCGAAATCAAATAGTATTACATCGCCATCTTCACACATTTTGTCGTTTTCGATATAGTGCAAAACGCATGAATTTTCGCCAGACGCCACTATGGGTTGATATGCGCTGCCATTTGCCCCGTTCATCATAAATTCATGCTCCATCTCAGCCTGAATTTCAAATTCCTTTACACCCGGTTTCACAAACTTCAGCATCCGGCGAAATGCCTTTTCGGTGATGTCGATGGCTTTTTGGATGAGCGCGATTTCCTCCTTAGATTTGATCATCCGCTGCTTTATTATAATTGGTGCCGACCGGCGATATTGATGCGCCGGGAATTTTTCCTGCAATTCTTTTGCGATACGCTGGTCGCGCGATAAAAGTTCGGTGAAATATTTTGGATATTCATAAGTGTTTAGGTACACCTTCTCTGACCAGGCCATCAAATCCCTCAATACAAACTCAAAAGCATCGGGCCATTGAATATTTTCGATTCCTGTAAGTTGCCTTGCCTCTTCTTTGGTGTGTTTGTGTCCGTTCCAAATGGCAATTTGTTCGTTTGTTTCGATGAGGAACAAAATCTCCCTTTTTTTTTCTTCAGGATGATCAGGAGCCAGGAGCAATATGCTTTTTTCCTGATCTACACCGGTGAGATAGAAAAAATCGGATTGCTGCCGGTAGGGATAAAACTGATCGCCATTGCGGGGATACTCGTCATTGGCATTGAAAATGGCAACTGCATTTGGTTCGAGTTTCTTGGAGAAAGTCTTACGGTTGCTTTTAAATAACTCTGGGTCGATGGGTTGATATCTCATGTTTAATAATGATAAAATGTTGAGCAAAGCGCCTGTCCCGTTCTGTGGGGAAATCCCGCCTTTGCGGGAATTAAATGCGGCATTGATTAAATGTTGAGCGAAGCGCCTGTCCCGTTCTGTGGGGAAATCCCGCCACTGCGGGGCTTAAATGAAAAAGTACTTCCTCCCACTATAAACCCTATCTCCCTTATGCACCCTATAAACCCTATGGCGAAAACCCAACGAATGAATAATTCAACACGAAAACATTGCATAGCGCAAAAATAGTTTAGTATTCACCTAATTTAAATACAATAAAAATTAGAATCAAAAATATATTTAGAATGATTTCTAATACTTTAAACTCTAAATTTGCTCCTTGCAATACAAAAGAAGATATTTTTAGAAAGATAGCTTTAACTTTCCTGAAAAAAATTGAAAAATCAAATCTTATGAGTAGTTCTACACTTCATTATTCATCGATCACCAAAAAGATTATTATGGCTTTGGCAGGCCTGTTCCTGATTACCTTTTTGTTTGTTCATCTCGGTCTCAATTTAACGATTTTACTGCCGGAAAGCGAAGCCTTTAAAGAGTTGGAAATCTTTAATGTTGCCGCCCATTTTATGGGGACGAATATTTTAATAAAGATTTTTGAGGTAGTTTTGTTCGGAGGCTTCCTTATCCATATCTTGTATGGATTGATCCTCCAGATCCAAAACTGGCTGGCCCGCCCAACCAGGTACAAAGTTGAAGGATGGTCGCACACCTCAACATTTTCTAAATTTATGATCCATACCGGAATATTGATCCTAATTTTTCTGGTGATCCACCTGATGGACTTTTACTTTAAAGCAAAGTTTTTTGGCGAAGTTGAACCAATAGTATATGACAATGGTCATGAGTATCATGATTTGGGCGCCCTGGTCATCGAAAAATTCCAACATCTTGGTTTCGTGATTGGATATATTGTAGCATTGGGACTTCTTGGCTTTCATTTGCACCACGCCTTTCAATCGGCTTTTCAATCGCTGGGGCTAAATCACAGCAAATACACGCCATTTATTAAATTTCTGAGTTTGGCTGTTTCCATTATTTTACCTGTGGGATATGCAATTATTCCCCTGGCCATTTATTTCAATTAATTAATACTGCATAATCGAATTCACTATGATAAAATTAGACGCTAAAATACCTGAAGGACCATTAGCAGAGAAGTGGACAAATTATCAAGCCCATCAAAAACTGGTTAATCCTGCCAACAAAAGGAAACTCGAAATCATTGTAATTGGTACAGGTCTTGCCGGGGCTGCCGCTGCCGCCAGCTTTGGCGAGCTTGGTTTCAGGGTGAAGATTTTTGGTATTCATGATAGCCCCAGGCGGGCACACAGTATTGCTGCACAGGGCGGTATCAATGCAAATAAAAATTATCCCAACGATGGCGACTCTACCTATCGTTTGTTTTACGATACCATTAAAGGTGGAGACTACCGTGCCAGGGAAGCGAATGTTTATCGCTTGGCAGAAGTAAGTGGGCCCATCATCGACCAATGTGTGGCACAGGGTGTTCCTTTTGCCCGCGAATACAGTGGTTTGCTTGACAATCGTTCCTTCGGGGGTGCGCTGGTTTCACGTACATTTTATGCGCGTGGCCAAACCGGACAGCAATTATTGTTGGGTGCTTACGGTGCATTGAGTAAAGAAATCCATAAGGGTTCGGTAAAGATGTTTACACGCGAGGAATTGCTAGAGCTGGTGATGGTAGAAGGCAGATGTCGTGGAATAGTTACCCGTGATCTGATAAGTGGTGAATTGAAGCGTCATGCAGGCCATGCTGTAGTTTTGGCCACCGGTGGTTATGGAAATGTTTTTTTCCTTTCCACCAATGCAATGAACTCGAATGGTAGCGCAGTCTGGAGGGCTTACAAACATGGTGCGCTGTTTAGCAATCCGTCGTTTACACAGATTCATCCAACCTGTATTCCTGTTCATGGCGATTACCAGTCGAAGCTTACGCTGATGAGTGAGAGCCTCAGGAATGATGGACGTATTTGGGTGCCGGCAAAAAAAGAAGATGCACAGAAAATTCAAAAGGGCCAGTTAAAGCCTACAGATATTAAAGAAGAAGACCGCGATTATTACCTCGAACGCAGGTATCCCGCGTTTGGTAACCTCGTTCCCAGGGATGTAGCTTCAAGGGCTGCCAAAGAAAGGTGCGATGCCGGATTTGGTGTAGGAAACACAGGCCTTGCCGTTTATCTCGATTTTACTGAATCCCTCAGCCGTTTGGGTCGCGATGTGATTGAAGCACGTTATGGCAACCTATTCCAGATTTATGAAAAAATTACCGACGACAATCCATACCAAACGCCAATGATGATCTACCCTGCCGTTCATTATACCATGGGTGGGCTTTGGGTCGATTACGAATTGCAGACCAATATTCCCGGCTTGTTTGCTGCCGGCGAGGCCAACTTCTCCGATCATGGTGCCAACAGGCTTGGTGCTTCAGCCCTGATGCAAGGATTGTCGGATGGCTATTTTGTTTTACCTTATACCATGCAAAGCTACCTTGCCGATCAGATCAACGTTAAGGATTTTAAAACTGATATTCCTGAATTTGACAAAGCAGAGAAGAAAGTTAAAGATGAATTAGATAAACTTCTAAGCATAAAGGGCAAGCAAACCGTGGATACTTTCCATAAGAAGCTGGGCTTGATCATGTGGGATTATGTAGGGATGGCACGTAACAAAGAAGGGTTGCAAAAAGCCATTAAAATGATCCAGGAACTCAGGGCTGAATTTTGGAAGGATGTAAAAATCCCCGGGGATGCATCTGGAAAGAATGCCGAACTTGAAAAAGCGTGGCGTTGTGCCGATTACCTTGAACTAGGTGAGTTGATGGCCAGGGATGGACTGGATAGAGAGGAGTCATGTGGTGGCCATTTCAGGGAAGAACACCAAACCCCCGAAGGAGAAGCATTGAGGGATGACAAGAAATTCACCTTTGTTTCCAATTGGGAATTTAAGGGAGTTGATACAGCACCTGAAATGCACAAAGAGGATTTGAATTATGAATTCATCGAAGTTAAAACAAGAAATTATAAAGAATAATATTTGGATTTCGAGAGGCATTTATTTGCCAACGAAATTCTCATTATAAAACCCACAGTTATGGATTTAACATTAAAAATCTGGCGGCAGAAAGATTCCAAATCAAAGGGAAGTTTCAAGTCTTACAAAGTTACAGGGATTTCAGCTGATGCTTCTTTTCTCGAGATGCTCGACATCCTAAATGAAGAGTTGGTGGAAAAGAACGAGATGCCTGTAAATTTCGACAGCGACTGTCGTGAGGGTATTTGCGGGGCATGTAGTCTATATGTCAATGGCCGCCCGCATGGTCCTGATACAGCCATCACAATATGCCAGTTGCATATGCGCAACTTCAAGGATGGTGGCACTATCGTTATCGAGCCCTGGCGTTCCAGGGCATTCCCGGTACTCAGCGACCTGATGATTGATCGCTCGGCATTCGATCGGGTGATACAGGCGGGAGGTTATGTTTCTGCTTCTACCGGTGGTGTCCCTGACGCTAATTCTATCCTCATTCAAAAGATTAAAGCTGACGAGGCGATGGATGCAGCTGCTTGCATTGGATGTGGTGCCTGCGTGGCCACATGTAAGAATGCCTCGGCCATGCTGTTTGTTTCGGCCAAGATAGCCCAACTTGCATTGCTTCCCCAGGGCCGTGTAGAAGCAGCACGAAGGGTACAAAAAATGGTGAAACAGATGGACGAAGATGGTTTTGGTAACTGTACCAATACCGGTGCATGTGAAGCCGAATGTCCGAAAGAAATTAAGCTTACCAACATTGCCAGGTTAAACCGCGAGTTTATTGGTGCTAAGTTGGGGGCGCAAAGAATGAAAATTTAAATTTTCACTTCATTTGTTTAAGACCGGTTTCTCGTTGAGGGGCCGGTTTTTTTGTTTTTAAGCAAGACCAATTGCCATTCCTTATTATCTTGTTGGTGGTTTTAATCTTAACTCTGTATTTAATAGTGTTGGTTGTGGCACACATAATATAGTTAAAAATGTAGGTTGTAACCTACAAAAAAGTATTATATTTGCAATATTCAACGAACAATTGAAAATAATGGAATTGCTCAGAGAAAAATCAGATAGGATAATTTCGAATGTTAGTACTGAATTCAAACGGTATTTGTTTGGTGAAATCAATTGGAATGACAGGCTGATTATTATCAAAGGTGCAAGAGGGACAGGGAAAACAACAATTCTTTTGCAGCACATTAAACTGGAATTGAATGAAGACAGCGACCAGGTTTTGTATGTATCGCTTGATGATATGTATTTCGTAAATCATTCACTCTCCGATTTTGTTAGGGAATTTGCATTGATGGATGGAAAGTTTCTATTTTTGGACGAAGTTCATAAATATAAAAATTGGGCCAAGGAGCTAAAAAATATTTATGATTTTTATCCTGAGGTTAATGTGGTGGCAACAGGTTCTTCTGCACTTGAAATTTTTAAGAGTGAAGTTGACCTGAGCAGAAGGGCTTCGGTTTATGCCTTGCAAGAGATGTCGTTAAGGGAATATCTAAAATTAAATTATGCACATGACTTTCCGGTTTTAAGCATCAAAGAAATTCTGTCGGGTCATAAAGAAATTGCCGTGTCTATCAATAGCCAAATAAAGCCAATAAAATATTTCTCGAAGTTTTTGTTACATGGGGCATATCCATTTTTTATGGGTGAAACCAACAAATTTCAAGAGAAACTTGCAATCATTATTAATACTGTGATAGAAAATGATTTGCCGGCAATTGAAAAGATATCATACGAAACCGTGGTTAAACTAAAGAAACTATTGTTGTTAATTGCAACGGCTGCCCCTTTTAAGCCCAATGTTTCCGAATTGAGCCAAAAAACAGGCACAAGTCGCGACCAGCTCTTAAAGTATCTGAATCTACTTGAACGGGCAGCAATGATATCCATGTTAAGGCACAAAGGAATAGCTACTTCCATGCTTACCAAACCCGAAAAAGTTTATCTCAGCAATACCAACCTTTTTTACGCGCTCGACCAAAGGGTGAATATCGGTTCGATTAGGGAGACCTTTTTCCAACAGCAACTTCGTGTAAAGCATCAGCTTTCATACACCCCAAAAGGAGATTTTTTAGTTGACAATACGTATTCTTTTGAGGTAGGTGGCCCTGACAAGACCAACAAGCAAATTTCCGGAGTGGAAAATGCTTACATTGCTGCCGATGGTATTGAATATGGGTTCAAGAACAAAATCCCTCTTTGGTTATTTGGATTCTTGTATTGATTAGGTGAGGTTACTTTACAATCCTTCTCGCCAAATTATAAATCATCAATCCAAAAACCAACACCATCCCAACCTCAAGGCCGATAATGATGGCTTGCAAGGGTTCAGTGGAAATGCTCATCCTTTTGGAAATAATCCCGAAGAATGCCCACAGGATAACTAAACTAGATAAACATTAAAAAAGGCGAAAATCGCTCAATCAACGTTAAAGACAGAGGATTTTATCTTATCAATAATTTCAGAAAGGTATTGCTTTTTAATATAACCATGCCTTCCAAGAATATCATTTTTTGAAACCATCGAAATCAAATGACATCGTACCTGCCCTTTTTTGTTTGGTTCTTTGGTTAACATAGATTTTTCAATGAGGTAAGAATAATCATCATTCCTTTTCGTAGTTGACAGCATAGCAACTATACAAAAACCTTCATATTCATTAACATCATTATTAGAAATTACTAAACATGGGTGAGGTTTAAATCCATGGTTTGGAATGTAAAAGTTTACTTCTATTATTTCACCTTGTTCAACTTTCACTGTTAGAACATTTTTTCAGTTTCATTTAAAAGGAAATCCTTTAATGCAGTACCCGATGAGCTAATTCCCATCTGTATTAGTTTATCATCGTCAGTTATGTGAGTTCTTTTGCTGTTTTCAATTGCATTATCATCGGTTTCAACTTTGGTTGGTAATCCTAAACGCCTAGCCAATTCACTTATAAAATACAGGTCGTCTGTTTTGCTACTTTTAATTGTAATTGTTGCCATTGAGCATGAGTTTTTTTTACAAAGTTACACAATTATTTATTTTCATTCTTTTGTGGGCTTTCCAAGAAGTGGTTGGGCAGGTTGTGTTTTAGTGTTCTGGTATTATATTATTTGTACCTTTTTAGATTTGGTTTTACTTTGTAAACCTTCTCATCAAAGTACAAACCACCATCCCAAATATCAGCACCATTCCAATTACAAGACTGATAATGATTATTTGAAAGGGCTCATCGGAAACGGCAATCCTTTTGAAAATAATTCCGAAAAAAGCCCATAGGATCACTAAACTGAAAAAGATGTCGTTTCGATTGATGAGTGTTAGGATTGTAATTGCAGTCGCAGTTCCAATAACCAGCACAGTCCAAAAATCAGGGCTGAGGCCAAAACCTTTCCATCCTATATTTATCAGAAAAATAGAAACATTGGCAATGGTACCAACTGTAATCCATCCGAGGTAAACACTAAAAGGTATTTGGATCAGGTAGTTCAGATTACTGCTTTCTGTACTTTTCCCGATTCTCAGATTCAGATAGATTTTAATCAACGAAAAAAGGATCACCATCATAATCAGCACTGAGGCTGATATCATTTGGTGGTGCCAAACAAGAATCCATGAAGTGTTGGCAAGGCAGGAAATGAAAAACCAAATTCCAATTTGGGTGACAAGTTTTGATATTAGCTCATTTGCTTTGCCAAACAATCCTCTTGCTTGGTAAATAACAAATATAAACAACAATAAATAGATGACTCCCCAAATGGAAAAAGTAAAACCGGCCGGAGTAAAAAGGCTTGGATATAGGGCTGATATTTCCCCGGTGTTTTTACCTGCAATGGGTAAAGCATTCGCCAGGGCATTTACAACGATCATCAGGATGAAACTGAAGATATTGAGGGTTTGTAATGCTTTTATTTTCTTTGGTCTCATGCTTTAGTGGAAACTATGGCTTTAGTGGAAGACCTTCATCTACTGCGGATTGTTCATTTCAAAAAAGAAAATCGAATAATGAATCTTTCCCATTTCAATATTCAGAATGCCGAAGCAAAGCTTCGAGCATGCACGACCAAAGGTCGGCATTCAATGTTCGATATTCATGATTCAGAACAGCAACAATACAATGTTTCAGCCTCTATTTTCAAATTAATGAAATTTTTATTTGAGCATTTTCAGGATATTCACTTCCTCTTCGGTGAGGTGTCTCCATCTTCCGCGGGGTAAATCCTTTTTGGTAAGGCCGGCAATAAATACGCGATCGAGTTTCACAACTTGGTAACCCAGGGATTCAAAAATCCGGCGAACAATACGGTTTTTCCCTGAATGCAATTCAATGCCTATACTCTTACGGTCGGCACCATCGCCAACATAAGACACAGCATCAGGTTTAATAATACCATCCTCAAGCTTAACTCCCTCGGCAATGGTTTGCAAATGGTTTTTACTCAAAGGCTGATCCAAAAACACATGGTAAGTCTTTTTGATGTTGTGCTTTGGATGGGTCATTTTTTTGGCAAGATCACCATCATTGGTAAATAACAACAAGCCAAGTGTGCTTCTGTCGAGTCGGCCAACTGGGTAAATCCGCTCCTTGCAAGCCTTTTCAATCAATACCATCACCGTTTTTCGTTCCAGAGGATCGTCGGTTGTAGTGATGTAGCCCTTTGGTTTGTTGAGCAGTACGTACTGATGTTTTTCAGATTTTAGTGTTTGCTCGCCAATGCTTACTTTGTCGGATGGCTTTACTTTGGTGCCCAGTTCGGTAACAACTTCGCCATTGATTTTTACAGCACCTGAAACGATAAGGGTGTCAGCTTCACGGCGGGAACAAACACCCGCATTGGCGATGTATTTGTTCAACCTTATCAAACCACCATCGGCAACGTAAGTACTGGGCTTAGCACTTTTTTTTCTTTGTGGCTTGCTGTGACCAGGGTCTTTCTTCCATTTTGGCTTTGCTTCATATTCAGGCTCTTCACCACGCAACTTCTTTCCTGCAAATTTTGAGGGCCTCTGGGATTGGGTTGGATTGCTTTTCTTTTTTGCGAATTTCGAAAAATCACCGTGTTTTTTAGGCCTTTTTCCGGGTGTTCGGGGTTTGTCAGAATCTTTCATATTGTGTGTCAAAAATTGGAGCGCAAAAGTAGTAAAAGTATTTGAAAATGAAAGAAATATGTTTTGGATGGAAAAGTGGTTTCGAGTTCCACGTTCCGGGTTATTTCGAGATTGGTTTTTACTGAAGACTGAAGACTGAAGACTGAAGACTGCGAACTGAAGATCCCGAAAAATAGAAAATTTTCAATTTTCGTAATTTTTCGAGGATGTGCGAAAAACAATGAAATCATAGATTTCTGGTTTTTCGGCACTGCAAACTG
>Ga0075120_10001750_pt1 | contig 16660 bp, 18 predicted proteins | sample AntAceMetag02UKL_FD_69792 | JGI IMG/M metagenome (GOLD analysis project Ga0075120, IMG submission 69792) | Saline lake microbial communities from Ace Lake, Antarctica - Antarctic Ace Lake Metagenome 02UKL | ecosystem: Environmental > Aquatic > Non-marine Saline and Alkaline > Saline | place... | reverse complement strand
TGGGGAAATCCTCATCATTCCCGATCCGCCATTGACTGAAAACGTACAGAGCAAAACCAAGCGTACAGCTTCGAGCAAACGAAAAAAGGGGGCAAGGCCGTATAGTGCAGAGGAAGAAGCGCGGCGGATACAGAAATACGTTGATGCAGAAACGAAACGCTCTCTTGGTATATGGCTAGAGCAAAACAATATTGACGAAGCGGCCATGCTTGCAGAGTACAACGCCTTCTTCATTTGGGTGCGGGAAAACGTCTTGCTGGATGAGTTTGTTATGCGCAATGAGTATTCTTCATCCGAAGCCGGGCATGTTGTCGCGTTGGCTGCAATGGTGCGTTTCAAGGTACGCTTTTCAGATGGCAACATATCGTATGCGGCCGGTTGCGATCTGTTGAACCAGGCGGCATCTGAATGGCGGGAAATTTCAGATGGCAAAGAGATAACGCCTGCTGCGGAAAAGCGAATAATCAGTTCGGTGGGTGCATTGCTTGAAAAGAGACAGACGCTTGGTCGCGAAGTTGCCGCAAGAAACAAAAAAGACAAGCGAGATGAATCTGTTCATATTATTGGCTCAGTGTATGAATCTTTGATAGCCGCGAATAGGTTGAATAGGGAATCCGAAATACATAAATCCGGGAAGACGAAAATTGAAGACATGAGTTCATGGGCTGCTTCCCGAATTGCTTCAGAGGTGGAAAATGGGCTTGCGGCTGAGTATAGAAATAAGCGTGGGTTTATCGGCGGCACGCTGCGGAAAAAACTTTCTGAGTATATGAAAATAAAGAATCCACCGCAAAAAGAATAACTTTCCCGAGTATCCGAAGAGCATTAAAGCCGTCCATTGGACGGCTTTTTTCATTTGGCCGATCAGTTGTATAGAACTGGCCAATTTGGAACATAGACCGAAGCCTTCCAGCCCGCCAAGATTGCTTCTATGAAAAACGAAGAAATTTTCGGAGGACTGAAAATGAATGCGGAAAGAAATACAGCACTGAAGATTGCGCTCATCGAAGAAGGCTTGCGGAACATTGATCTTGCCCGAGCCGTGAACGCTCGCCTTTCCGAAGGCGAGCGCATCACAGAAAACAACGTGACGCAAATTTTAACAAACCGCCGAACGCCTACTTCTGCACAGGCCGAAACTATTGCGGATGTGCTCCGTAGGCCCGTTGCTGATTTATTTGATGCGGGTGCGGTGGTGGCATGAGCAGCATTGACCTGGATACCACCTTGCGCCGCCTCCTATCTGCTCCCACGAAGACCCGCCGCGCCGCCCTTGATGCTGCACAGACAGTTCTGGATGGGATAAGGCCGATGGCGGTATCCCAATCGGCGGCGGCCCGCCTCTTGAATGTGTCACGATGGACCATTCTGCGATTGGTTGAGGATGGCGTGTTGCACCCCGTGAGCCTTCGCGGGGCGCGGCGATTCCCTGTGTATGAATTGGAGCAACTTTGTGGAGCAAAAAATGAGAATTGATCTGAATAGGCAACTGGAATCTTTAACGGTGGCGATGCCGTTGGAAAAAACACAAGGCGGGTGGACCGCTGGAAGGAGATGATTCGATGGGACAATTCAATCAGGGTGATGCGAGACAGCGACGGCGTGTGATTGGTGAAATGGCGGGTCCAGTTGAGGATGAGATTATGGAGAATCCTTATCATCCCGAGACCAATATTCGCGGGAAGACGATGGATGAAGGCTGGCAGGGTGGCGCGGTGGCCGTTCAGGATGGTCATGTGGTGGGTGGAAATATGGGCCAGCGGATGCCGGATTCTGGTCGGCGGGCACCGGCCCATGCGCGGGCGGTCTATTATGATCCTGCGGACCAACAGGCGGGCATGAGCATCGAAGGGCGTGCGCGTTCGATGGCTGTACCCACGACTTTTTATGGTGGGCGGCGGCCAATCATGGAAGAAACCCGCCAATCGGTAACGGTGCAACCTGAATTCGCCAATCTTGCAAACTTCAAGAAGCCTGCCAGCGATGTAATGGCGGAGGATGTCACTGACCCCGGACAGCAGCGGCGGGAGGCCATGCGTTATTCCGCAGAGCCTATGAGACGATTCTTGGACACGGACGGTAGCCTTGTTAGGGCAGAGCAGCTAACCAGCGCCATGCGCCCTCCGATGACCCCCGGAAGGCGGGCGATTATGGATGACAGGCAAAACAGGTCAAACTATATGGCTGATTCGGAGATGGCCCGTCAACTGGAGATTCTCCGCAACACGCCTGAATCGTTCGGAAATGGGGCTGGGGTGGTTGGTAAGGACTATTTTGAACCAACACCTCAACCGGTGCCCGAAGAGATTCTCAAGCTGGGCATTGGCGAGAAGGCAATTTCGGGGAGATCAGGCCGTCTGATCGCCGAAGGAAATCCTCAAAATGACCTTTGGGGTTCGGGTTCTGACGGCACCGTTTTCAATAAAAGAACGGGTGATGTCTCCAGGCCGATGCAGGAAGACTCCTGGAGTTGGAGTCCTACTGGCCAAGCGTTGGTTGAACGGCGCACTGGGGCCGTGATAACAGTAGCGGAGTTGCAGAAAAAAGCAGAAGAATCGGGACTCAAAAACGGCCAGCACGTTTCACTTGGCGGTTTAGACTTCTGGTGGTCAGATCGGTATGGGACTTTTCTCGATGAAACTGGAAAGCCAGTTTACGAGCCGCCAGAAGATCAGAGGGCTAAAACATACAATGACCTTTTCCTTGCAGAGCTCGCTGAGAAAAAGGGACTGCCCGGATTTGATACTAGCCCGCGCCGTGAACCGCCTAGGAAGCCACTTGGTGGTGTGTCCAAGCCCGATCAGCAATCCGCGTCCCGCAGAATCTTGGATTAAAAAAAGAGAGAGGTCGTTATGGACATTATCAGAAGAAGCTATGGGTTCGCTGTGGCGAATAATAATGGGGACATCTTGATAACTCAAGAGCCGCCCGACGGCGGGTACGTCGCAATCTCCATCGAACAGGTGGATTGTCTTTGCGAAGCAATCAGGGCGGTCGTGCCGTTCTGCCTTGAGGAGATCGGGAACGAGTGACCGGAACCGTGCCGCGCTTGGCCGGACAACCCGGCGCGGCTTTTTTGCGAAAATTGAGCTTCGATATTTTGAAAATTGAGCAAATTGGGTGAAGCCAGTTTAACGATTTGGGGCTGATTCAGACCGGTGTGGGCCGATTGTGGCGTCCGGCAAAAGGGAACAGTGATATGAGCGGTGAATCAAAAAAAGCAAGGGGCTGGATAAGACTCTGGCGAGGGATGGAGGATTCCTGGGTGTTCGGTTCATCCCATTGCACGTTCCGTGTGTGGATATGGTTGCTGCTTACGGCCAATCACCAAGACGGCTATCAGACAAACGGGCGGACCTTGCAGCGTGGTGAAGTCTGGACCTCGACAAAAGCGGTGCGTGAAGCCCTGAGATGGCAGGTGCGCGGTGGTTGGCAGCGATTCAATGAAGATACCATTGAATGGGCATTCCGAAGCCTACGACAACACGGAATGATAGAGACCATAGGCCGGACACCACGAGGATTTATTGTCAAGATCATCAATTATTCCCGATACCAACCAATGGATGATTATCCAGGCGAAGACGTGAAAAACAGCACGGATTCAATACACGGAACGCTACACGGAACGCTACACGGAACGCTACACGGAACAGAAAATGCAGTTTCGACCAATAAGGACGGGGCTTTCATTGATGATGCCGATAGGAAAACGCGGAACGCTACACGGATCGCTACACGTGGAGAAACACGGATGCATGATACAAGAACAGAACAAGAACAGGAACAAGAAGAATCTACATCTACCCCCGCCCGCGAGGGAACGGCTTCGCCATTGGCTGAGAAGATGGAAGCCGCCTATCAGGTGTTTCGGTCGGCTCACCGGGACTGTGAGCAGGTGGGCTATGAGGCGTTTGTGACCAAGGCCAGAGCCTACGGGAGCCCGGACGTAATCGAATCGGCTGAAGCATTTTCCCGTGATGTGAGCGGGGCACTGTGCCTGCCCGTTCCGCTTCGAGAAATCGGAAAATATTTTGCCAAGTCGGTTCGGGACCATGAAGACGCTCTTGCGGGGGCGAATCTTCAATATGTGGGCGTGAATTCCAGAAAAAAAGGCCGCCGGGCTGCCCCGCTCTACACGGATGCGGACTTGGCGATACCAGTTTAAAAAAGGAGTGTGAATTATGGATGCAGCTCAAATTAAGTCCCGCCTGAACGATCGAATCGGTGAATTTTGCCAGTACCTATTCCCGGCAGGCCGGACCAATGGCGGTCATTTTGAGATTGGCGATGTTGGTGGCACGGCGGGGCAATCGCTTAAAGTGACGCAGGTCGGGAAGTACGCGGGATCATTCACGGATTTTCAGGATCGGGCCGTCAAGGGTAATAACCTGATTGAACTGCTTCGGCAGGTGCGGGGCTGTACGTTCTCTGAGGCTCTCAGGGAGTGCAAGCAATGGTTGGGCGTTGGCGAAGATGAACCGTGGGCGCGGGCACAGCAGATGCCCCGGCAGAGCACGTTGACCCGGCTCGCGTCAGGTGGAAAAAAACGGCTTGAAGATGAACTGAAGCCCGTGGTCGAAGGGTCGGCGGTTTGGAAGTGGCTCACGGAAGAACGGAAAATTTCACCATCGGCAATCAAGGCTTACAAGGTGGGTGAGGCCCGCATTCAGAAAGACGGGCGTGATTGTGTGGTGTTTCCATTCTTCAATGCCGATGGGCGATTGTGCCGCCTGAAGTTCAGGGATATTTCCGATAAGAAATATCAGTTTCAGACCCCGAAAAAGGAGGATGGTCCACGATATGAAATGGGGGCGCAATTGCATCTGTTCGGGATTCAAGGGGTGCCTGATAATGCGGGGAGCCTCATAATCACGGAAGGCGAGATAGACGCTCTTTCATTTGCGTCCGAAGGGTTCCCGGCGGTGTCGCTCCCGATTGGCGCACAGGCCAACGACACGGCGGAGAAGTGTTCACATGATTCGTGGATTGAAAACGACTTTGCCTTTTTGGAGCGATTCACCGAAATAAATCTGGCCCTTGATGCGGATGAACCCGGACAGGCCGCGACGAAGATTCTCATTCCACGCTTGGGACGTGAGCGGGTGTATGTGTGTTCATTCCACGAAGCGAAGGACGCGAATGAATGCTTGCAGAAGGGCGTCGAATTGCGCTGGATTCTCGAATCGGCACAGGCTCAAGACCCGGCAGAACTGAAACAGGCCGGTGCTTTCGAGGATGCAATATGGGAGAGGTTTTACCCATCCAGCGGTAAGCCCTTGGGGGAGGAATTGCCTTGGAACATCGGCAACTTTCGCCTTCGCCCTGGGGAAGTAACGGTCTGGCATGGATACAACGGGCACGGAAAGAGTGTGGCACTCGGACACGTCCTGATTCATTTGGCGGCGCAGGGCCGGAAGAGTTGCCTTGCCTCATTGGAAATGCCCGCCCCGCTGCTGCTGCAAAACATGATTCGGCAGTCCATCTGCAAAATAAAACCCCGGGCCGATGATGGCAAAGCGGAATTTCATTCTGCATTGTGCTTTCTGGATGAGTTCATCTACTTGTACGATTTTGTTGGGTCGGCTGTCTTGTCCAGCGTCTTGGACTGCTGGTCCTATGCGGCAAAAAAATATGGGGTGCAGTACTTCGTTCTTGATTCGCTGATGAAACTGTCTGATATAGCAGGCACTGACTACGACGCGCAAAAGGCAGTCATGAACACGCTCAATGCCTTTGCCAAAGACTTCAATGTCCATGTGTTTTTAGTGGCCCACAGCAAGAAGCCCACCTCGGACCGGCCAAAAGAGAAATTCCCGCCTTCTGAACTCGACATAAGCGGAAGCGGCGACATCCCGAACGGGGCATGGAATGTTATATGCTGCTGGCGGAATGAAGCCCGGCAAATCAAAATAGAACGCATCCAGCAATGGCTGGCTCAGGGCTGGATGCCCAAATACGACCAGCGCACGAAGCAGGAGGCGCGGCAGGAATTGAATGATGAGATGTGTGCCGCGCTGAAGCAAGACCTTTACGATACCACAAAAGAGGCGAATGCTCGCATTGAGATTCAGAAGGATCGGGTCGGAGGGCAATTCCCAATGCCAAAAAATTTGTGGTTCGATTCGGAGTCGTGGCAGTATGGGGAAACGTGGGGGTTTCCTCCAAAGAAGTATTTGGAGGCGTGACCGTATTGGGCTGGGTGTCGGGCTGGATGCTGGCCGGTTATGCGGGCAGGTGTTCCGGCGAGCGGGCTGTTCATTCCTCCCGGCGCATGGACCCTGTCGGCGCAGGCGTGGTTCTAGGCTCATGGGCCGAGTCTTGGGCTCGGTGGAAGGTGAACGGCGATTCTAGGCGCTCTATCGCTGTTTATGATTTCCCCGGCTCACGGGGACGTTCGCCCTCCCTGTTCAATCCTTCATGGCGTATAGCTGGGCTGCGCGTTGCTTGGATATGCCCAACTGCTGCCCGATGGCGTTGAAGCTGTGACCTTCGGCGCGTAGTTGCTTCACCAGTTTTATCCGTTTATCGGTGCCTTTCATGCGCTGACCAGTCCGGCGGCCCAGCGTCTTGCCTTCGGCCTTGGCCCGTTCTAGTCCTGCCTTGGTGCGTTCGGATATACGGATGCGCTCTTGTTTTGCCAATGTGGAAAGCAGGCTGATAACCACATCCGCGAATGGTCCGAGACTGGAAAGGTACTGTTCCGAATAGCTGTGCCACTGTACTCCGTGCGTGGTGAGGGTTTGGAGGTAGTCGAGGGTTTGGCGGGTGCCTTCGCGGGATAGTCGGTCAAGTGACCAGAAGAGCAGCACATCATATTTGCCCCGGGCGGCAGCTTCCAGCACCTTCCGCAGTCCGGCGCGGTCGCTGGCCGCCTTGGTGCCGGATACCTTATCACGGATCACTTGCAGGACTTCCCAGCCCTGCTTGGCGGCATAGGCTCCAAGCTCTCGGATTTGATTGTCCGGGTGCTGGTCGGCGGTGGATACCCGCGCATAGATGATGGCTCGCATGGATTTCTTCTGTTTCTTTGTGGTCATGGTCTTGGCCTCCTTTTCATGGTTTGAATCGTCAAGTTTAAAGGGTCTCTGTTTTGCCCTTCACGAAACCCATATTCCATCGTTGTTCTGGATGCAAGCAAAAAGACAAGATAAAACGATCGTCTAAACTAGACGATTACTTGCACACATGTTTTCTGCCCCGGCGCGTTGTCCGTGTGTTGGCCTGGGTGATGCCGTTGGGCGCGATGCTGGCCGGTTCTCCCGGCTTGTGTGTCCCGATGGGCTGAGCGGTTCATCTTGGCGGCAGGTGGTTCATTCACCCCGGCGCATGGCCCCCGGCGGTGCAGGCGTGATTCCCGGCGCGGTGTCCGGCTGTCGGGCTGGGTGATGCTGTTGGGCTGGATGCTGGCCGCTTGTGCGGTCATGGCGTGCGCGTGGGGTCCACCGATGGAGTGCCCCGCCTGCCCGGTGCTCCGTGGTGGTGCGTCCGGGTGTGAGTGATGCGGGTGCGGTGGTGATGGTATGGCGTGTGTGTCACATGGGGTCCACCGATGGAAGCACCTACTGCCCCGGCGCCCCGGTGCGATTGGCTGGGTGAGGTGTGCGGGCGTGCAGGGTCCACCGATGTCCTGCCCACTTGCTCGGTCGTGGTGTCGCGGTGTGACGGGGCGGGGCGGGGGTCGAGTTAATTTGCGGGGGCCCTGATACATATATGGGTTTGGGCATGAGAGGAAACGAAACAAAAGGGGCTAATTGAATGCACCTTCTACTTACTGCAACGCCTTGGACGGGGAGGGGGTTGTGTTTATTTGCTGGGGGGTCGGATAGATATATGGATTTGCCCACGCGAAAAAACGGAACAAATGGGGTTGATTGCACTACAGATAAACAGCGTTGCTGCATGTTGCCCAATACCGTACAAGTCTAAAACCATTGACATATCGAAGGAATTTCAACATTTTTATCAACTACGGATCAGAAGGTTGGGAGTTCGACCCTCTCCGGGTACGCCATTTTTTTATTTCCACACCGCACCGGCATGACGCATGGTGCTTTTTTGGTTGACCTGATTGACCGTGATGACGTGGTTGATCTGCGGCTCACCGTGGCCTCAAGGAGTTTAAATACCATGACGACGATACAATGTCCTTTGAATAAAGCTGCGCATATCTCGATGAATGAGTCGGCGATTATCAGCGCGGATGGTGCATTGCTTTTCACGGAGACGGAGCAGTGCGTGGTGGCGACGGCGGAACTGCTGACGGGGAAGGGTGTGAAGGCGGGTGATCGGGTGGGCCTGCTGGTGAAGGCGGGCTGGGAAGAGGTGATTCTTTTCTGGTCGCTGCTGCGGATCGGTGCGGTGGTGTGTCCGCTTGGGGGTTGGGCGGAAGAGGGGCCGTTGGAGCAGGCGGTGCAGGTGGTCGGGATTGGCTGGGTGATACAGGATGGTTCGCAAGCGGCACCGGAAGGGATTCCGACGCTTGAGGTGAAGGATTTAGTGGGGTTTACGGGGCGTTTCAAGAAGGAATATCGTCCGGTGTTGGAGTTGGATCGGGAGGCGGTGGTGCTGTCGTGCGGCGGAGGCGGGGAAGGACTGTCCTTTTGCACGCACAGCGTGGGTTCGCTGTATTACGCAGCGCTGTCGGGAAACGGCACGTTGCCGCTTCGTTCGAGCGCAAAAAATCACTGGGCGCTCGAACCGCTCTGGTCTTTTCAGGGGATGGATACGCTTTTTCGGTGTGCAGTGGCGGGCGCGACGGTGGCGGTGGGGATGAGCCGTCCGCCGTCGTTGGAGGAAATCAATAAGCTGGAGGTGACGCACCTGACGGTGGGGGCGGACGGGGTGGATGCGTTGCAGGCGCAGTTGGCCGGGGCGGAAACGGAGCTGACGCATGTGTTGGTGCATGGTGCAATCAGGCGTGAGCAGGCGGAGGCTCTTCGGGCATCGGGGCTGCATGTGGTGATGGCGCTCGGGCAGGCGGAAACTGGATTTTATGCGGTGTTGGACCGGGAGGGACGGATTCATCCGATCCGCGGTTCCCAGGTGAAGCCGGATGCGGATGGAACTCTGTTGGTGAAGGGAAAAACGCTCGCACGGGAGGTGGCCGGTGACTGGTTCAAGACGGGCCACGCGGAAGGTGAGCGGGAGAAAAAGAGAAGTAAGGAATGAGTTGGTAAAAATGGCCGTTGGGGACAACGGCCCTCCCGATGGAACGATGTAAGCCGAGCCCGATAGCGATCCCGATTTGATGAGAAGCTGGTGGGTAAAAGGGGCGCGGTTATTTTTTGCCAATTGGGCAGAAGGGCTGTATGATCGGGCCTTCTATCAACCGTCATCGGAGAGCGGGCATGTCAAAGAAAAAGGATGCGGCGTTAAGTGAGAGCCTGGAGGATTACCTGGAGGCGATCTATGTGATCATACGCCGCAAGACGGCGGCCCGCCCGAAGGATATTGCCGACCAGTTGAAGGTGACGAAGGCATCCGTTACGGGGGCGCTGAAGGCGTTGGCCGAGCGCGGGCTGGTGTATCACGAACCTTACGACATTGTGACGCTGACCGAAGAGGGGCACCGTCTGGCCCGGGAGATTGATACGAAGCACAAGGCGCTGAAGGCTTTTTTCACGGGGGTTCTCGGGGTGGAGGAGTCGGAGGCGGAGTCGGTGGCGTGCAAGGTGGAACATGCCATTCCGTGCGACATCAAGAATCGTCTGGTGGGGCTGGGTGACTATCTCGAAAAAAAACTGAACATCCACTGGGATGCGAAGCAGGGCTGTTTTAAATGAGTGCAGACGGAATGTATGGGAGTGTTCGGCGAAGAGTCGTCGGCGGATGTGGTGCGGTCCTTTTCATCTTGAGTGCGGCGGGTTCCGTGCAGGCCGCGTCGTCCGAGACGAATAAGAGCGATTTGGCCCTGTTTCAGCAGCAGGTGGGGCAGTGGCTGGCGCTGAAATCGTCGTTGGCGGCGGAGGGGTCGGACGGGCGGGATACGGAGCGCCGGATGCGGGAGGAGATTCGTCTGCTGGAGGCGCGGGTGCAGCAGTTGGAGGGGGAGAAGGCGCGCCTGGAGGGCGTGGAATCTACACGTGATGCAGAGCAGGAAGCGTTGATGCGGGATGCCGACGAGGCGGAGCGTGTGCTACAAAGTCTAGATACGTTGCCGGATGGGGCGGAGGCGCTGCGGCGTTTTTATGCAGGAATTCCCGAACCGCTTCAGCCGGATGTGCGGGGTGTGACGGATGAGCTGGATCGGGCGGGATTGAGCGGTCCGCAGCGTCTGCGGTTGGTGCTGGATGGTTGGGAGCAGATGGCACGTCTGCAACAGGGGACGCATGTGGTGACGGAAGTCATGGAGATTCGTCCCGGCGAAAGCCGCGAGACGGAGGTGCTATATTTGGGATTGAGCTCGGGGTATGCGGTGACGGGCGATGGGCGGTGGGCCGCGCTGGGGCATCTTGGAGAAACGGGCTGGGTTTGGCGCGAGGCACCTGAGCAGGCTCCGGTGATTTTGCGGGCACTTCGGATGAGCCGTGGTGGGATGGCCCCCGAGTTGGTGCGCCTGCCGGTGAACGCCTCGGGGGAGGGTGCATCCCATGAATAAACCCCGTCGCATTTTTATCGGCACCAGTCTTCTTTGGGCGGCGTTTTTATTTTTGCGTTGTCCGGCGGAAGAATTGCCGGAGGCGCTGCGGCGGGTGAACGGGGATATTGGTGCGGCACAAGAGGCGCTGACCAACCAGCGTGAGGAACAGGCCGTGATCCGCCGGGCGCTGAATGAGGAGATGGAGACGCTGGAGCGCCGCGTGGAGGCGTTGAGCGCGGAGGTGAAGACCTTGCGTCTGGCGGAGTCGCATGATCAGGAATCACTCGGCAGGATGACCGAGCGTGCCCGCCGTTCGCGGGAAGAAATCGCCGGGCTTTTTGATTATGTGCGCGAGTTTCGGAAGGCCTCGGATACGCGGCTTTCCGCTGCCGAGGCGGCTTTTTATGCGGAGGATTACGAGGGGCTGGATGCCGCGCTGAAACGGGCGGATGATCCTGACGCGTTGGTGGATGCGCTTCACAGGGCGTTGCGTTTGGCGGAGGCGATGGAGATGAATCGGCAGTCGGGCCTGCGCTTTGCAGGGCGCTGTGCGGATGAATCGGGCGCGGTACTCGAGGGGCAACTGGTGTTGGGGGCCGGCGGGGTCTATTTTGCGAATGATGAGGCGTCGGGACTGTGCGTGGACCGCCAGGGGCGTCTGCTTCCGGGTTTGCTGACGGCGGGACTGAGCGGGAGCGATCGTGCCGGGATTCGTGCGCTGGTTGCGGGGCGCTCAGCCGTGGTTCCGGTGGATGTGACAGGCGGGCGGGCCTTGATCTGGGCGGAGCAGGGCAGAACGCTGTGGCAGCATGTGAACGCGGGCGGGGTGGTGATGATTCCGATTGTTCTCACGGGGCTGGTGGCGCTGTATCTCTCGATGATGAAGGCGGTGCAACTGATGCGGATCGCGCGCGACACGGCGGCGATACGGCCGGACGAGGCGCTGGCGGCTCTGCGCAGCGGCGATACCTCTGCACAGAAGCAGTATTTTAGCGGGATACCCGAGCGGATGAGTTATCTGATTGCACCGCTGCTGGAGTATCGTCGTGAGTCGCATGAAAAGATGGAAGAGATCATGCACGATCGTATTCTGGCGATTCTGCCCGCGCTGGAGAAATATCTGGGTACGTTGGCGGTGCTGGGCGGGGTGGCGCCTCTGTTGGGACTGCTGGGTACGGTGACGGGCATTATTCATGTGTTCAAAATGGTCACGGTGTTCGGCAGTGGCGATGCCACGATCCTGAGTGGCGGCATATCGGAGGCGCTGATCACCACGGAGTTCGGCTTGATCATTGCGATTCCCGTGCTGCTGATTCACGCTTGGCTGGCGCGTCGGGTGCGGGTGATTCTCGGCGAATGGGAGCGGCTGGGCGTGACGCTGATTCAGGGTATGGAGCATGAGTGAATTGTTTCAGAATGCCTGGATGTATTGGCGCAGCGGCGGATGGCTGATGCTGCCGCTGGCGGGGGTCTGTTTTTTTCTGATGTACTATCTGATTCGCTGCCGGATGCGGCTGCATCGGAATAGGTGCGGGCTGCCGGGCGGAGAGGCCGTCGAAGAGGCGGAAATTCGGCGGGACTTTTTGATTATTACGGCGCTGACGGCGTCGGCGCCGCTGCTGGGACTGCTGGGCACGGTGATGGGTATGATTCAGACGTTTGACGGGGTCACTTCGGATGCGCAGGGCGTGGGCCGTCGGATGGCCGACGGAATCAGTCAGGCGCTGATTACCACGCAAGTGGGGCTGGTGATTGCTATTCCGGGCCTGTTCGGACTTTCGCGTCTGCGCCGGTTGCTGGATCACTGGATGATCGAGCGCGAATTGGAACGCAAAATGGGGGCCGCATGAAAACGTGGCGTGATCAATGGGATCAGGGCGAACGGAAAATCGACATCAATATGTCGCCGCTGATCGACTGCATTTTTCTGCTGCTGATTTTTTTTATTGTCACGGCGGTGTTCGTGCGGGAGAGCGGCGTGGAGGTGAACCGTCCGCAGGCGGTGAGTGCGGAGGAGCTGGACCGCAACAGCCTGCAGGTGGCCCTTGGAGCGGATGGGGTGGTCTATTACGATGGGCGACCGCTGGCCATGGATCGGGTGCGCGGTCTGGTGGCGCGTCAGTTGCGGACAAAGAAAACGCCGGTCATTGTGATGGCGGATGCGGAGGCGCGGAGCGGGCGGCTGATTGAACTCATTGATGAGTGCAAACTGGCCGGCGCGGAACAGGTCAGCGTGGCGACCGAATTTTCGCGGGGTACTGAATTTTCGCGGGGTACCGCGAAAATTCAGAAATAAAGAATAAAGAATGAAGAATGAAGAAAACGAAAAATAAGTGCGAAAAATCGGTTCTTCCGGGAATTTCGTGAAACAATAGGGTGCTTTGCTGTGGTTGTTAAATTTTTGCAATGCCTGGACAGCGACGAAGGCGGTGGGCCTTTTCCCTCTTGGGAGGGCCTGTGTCCCCACGGGCCAAGCGAAGAGTGAGCGCGGAGAGCAAGAGAAATATGGAATGAGCTGGGGAAAAATCAAGGACGCTGAGGACAGCATCCCTCCCAAAATTCGCGGCACTTGCTTTTCTACGTTCAGGAAATAAATTGGCACGCCTTTTTTCGTGCATATTGAGGAATGGGTGCGATACAATGCGCCCGCATTAGTTACAAATCAGGAAGGTTCAGGGTACCGTTGATGGAAAAGGATACGCTCAGTACGGAAGATAAACATTTGTTCCCCATTCTTGTCGTGAGCAGGCGGACATCGATTCGCTTATCCGTCGAGCGCTTTCTCTCGTCGAGCGGATATTACGTGCATACGGCGGAAGAAGGGGAAGAGGCGATTGAAACGGACCGTGATTTCCTGAGTCAGTTGCTGATTATTGATACGCCACTGGCCGACATGCCGCTTGAGCAATTGCTCGGAGAGTTGCTGAAATCGCGCAATCTGATGAAAGACGTGATGCAGGTGACGAATGTGCCGGTGATCCTGCTGTCTGGGCCTTCCGAGATGGATATGGACGAGCGCAAGCTCAAGAAATACGGCATTTTAGCACGGCTGGACAAACCGGTGAATCCGAGCAAGCTGGCCAAGTGTGTGCTGGACGTGGTTACTGGCAAGTTGAGTGTGGAAGAGGAGTCTGAGGTGCCGATCGTGGTACTGGACCCTGAAAAGCGCGCGCTGGAATATTTTTCCAAACTGCTGCAGGCCGAGGACGTGGAAATACTCACCTGCAAGGATGAGCTTGATTTGAAGCCGATCGAACGGGTGGGGGTGCTGATTGTGGAGGTGATGGGCCTTTCTTCGGACGATCCCTGTGAATTTCTTCAGGCGTTTCGGAAGGCGCATCCGACGACGGAAATACTGGTCACCACGGCCTTTCATGACGATGACATGGCCAAGGAAATGCTGGCGGCTGGCGCGAATAAGATCATCACCAAGCCAATCAATCCGATTCAGTTTCGTCAGCAGGTGCGCGAGTCGGTGGCCCAGTATCAGGCGACGCGCCAGAGTGAAGACGATTAGAGGCGCGTCTGCGCTGGATTCCGATTCTTTTTATACATTAGGACTGAAAAAACCACTGACTTTGTGTTGCAAAGTACTTTGCTTCGTGGCATGTATCGGGGCATGGAAAGACTTGGGACAGGTATGTTGACGGGACATTTACGCGATGCGTTGGCGCAGGTTCGGCAATTACAGCAGGCGGTGCTGACCCGTCAACGCTTTGGCGGCTATTCGGGGCCGGCGCGTGCGGCCTCGGGTACGGCGGCTCTGCTGGCGGCGGCCATCATGGCTTCGGACCGCTATCCGCAAACGCACCGGGCTTTTTTTATGGGTTGGGGTGCGGTGTTCGTCTTTGCGCTGATCCTGAATGGTGGTGCGCTGCTGTATTGGTTTCTGAATGATCCCCGGGTGCAGCGGGATATTTATCGTCTGCGTCCGATTGGCGATGGTGTTCCACCGTTGGTGGTAGGTGGTGCCTTGACGCTGATGCTGGTGTTCCACGGGGTGACGCAGTATCTGTTCGGCGTGTGGATGTGCATGTTCGGTCTGACGAACTTGGCATCGCGCTATGTGTTGCCCCGCTATATTTCTTTTGTGGGGGTTTTTTATGTGATTTGCGGTGTGGCGTGGCTGCTGCTTCCGCAGGCCTCGTTTATGAATCCCTGGCCGATGGGGTTGGTGTTTTTTGTGGGGGAATGGGCCGGCGGGCTGCTGTTGTATTTTGATGAACGCCGGTATCTGGCGCTGGTCAGATATCAGGACATCGAGGAAGAAAGAAACGCAAACAGGAATGAACATCATGACTAATCAGGAACGAGAGAATCCCTTCGATTCGCTGGAACGGATTTTTCACGAGCCTCATCGCCTGGCGATTATGACGTCGCTGTGCGCGGTCGGCAAGGGAATCAGTTTTACAGATTTGAAGCAGGGATGCGGACTGACGGACGGCAATCTGAATCGGCATTTGAAAATCATGGAAGAGGCGCAGATGGTGGGCACCAGCAAGTCCTTCATCGGACGCAAACCGCGCACCATGATTTTTGCGACGGACCACGGGCGCGAGCGCTTCATGGAGTATCTGCATGCGCTGGAAGAAGTGTTGCACAAGGCCGTGGAGGCCTTTCAGCCGGCGGAGGAGCGTGCGTTGGACGGGGAAGAATCCGTGCTATTTTCGGTGGGCACCGTGAGCTGAATTTTTTTTGCGCACGGGCTCTGCGAAACAAAGTACTTTGGAGGAAAAAATAGATGAAAATCGGCATTGAATCGATCAGCTTTTATTCGCCCCGGTATTATCTGGACCTGAAAACCCTGGCGGCGGTTCGGGGGATTGACGCGGAGAAATATTACAAGGGACTGGGGCAGGAACGTATGGCGGTGGTTCCGCCGGACGAGGATATCGTCACGATGGCGGCGAACGCGGTGGAGTCAGCCCTCGATGGGATTGACTACCGTTCGGTGGATACGTTGATGCTGGCCACGGAGTCGGGGATTGATCAGTCGAAGGCGGCGGCGATTTATGTGCATCGTCTGGTTGGGCTGCCGTCCACCTGCAAGGCCTATGAATTGAAGCAGGCGTGTTGCGCGGGTACGGCCGGGGTGCTTGCGGCGCTGGCGCTCGTGCAGCAGCGTCCGCAGAAAAAAGTGGTGGTGGTGGCTTCGGACATCGCCCGCTACGGACTGGGCACCCCCGGCGAACCGACCGCCGGCGCCGGTGCGGTGGCGCTGGTCATTTCCGCCGATCCAAAGCTCGTGGAACTCAGCCCGGACACCGGTGCCTACACGGCGGACGTGATGGACTTCTGGCGTCCGAATTACATGGACGAGGCGTTGGTGGACGGCAAGTACTCGATTCGCGTGTATTTGAAGGCGTTGGCGGAATCCTGGAATGCCTATGTAAAGGAGACGGGGCTGGACTTCACGGACCACTATCGTTTTTGCTATCATCTGCCCTTCACACGCATGGCCGAGAAGGGGCATCTGCATCTGGCCAAATACAGCGCGCCCGAGGGGACGAAGCCGGAAGCGCTGCTCGAACAGATCTATTCCGCGCAGCGCTATAATCGCCTGACCGGCAATCTATATGCGGGTTCAGTTTATGTGGCGCTGACCTCGCTGCTGGAAAGTCAGGAAAAACTGGAAAACAAACGTATCGGGCTTTTCAGCTACGGTTCCGGCTGCATGGGCATTTTCTATGGCGGCGTGGTTCAGCCGGGGTATAAAAAACACCTGAAAGAGGAAAGGCACCGCCAGATGCTGGGCAGCCGAACGGAAATGCCCTATGGCGACTACGAAGTCATGTATAAAAACAGCCTGCCCAAAGACGGCAGCGAATACATGAACAACCATTACGACGTGGGGAATTATCGGCTGGCCGGAATTAAGGACCATAAACGCATCTATGAAGCAGTGGCTCGTGAAGCGACGATCTCGCGCCCCGAGACAGCGGCGGCCAGGCAACCGGTGTCCGCGCCTGTTAAACGGGCTGTTTCACGCCCGTGATGTTTCGCTGGGCCTGTGGGCGATTGGCTTTGACGTCTGAGGCACGCGAGCCGCGTGCCGTCCAGTGGAGGGCGTCGGGCTCC
>Ga0075120_10001747_pt1 | contig 16692 bp, 14 predicted proteins | sample AntAceMetag02UKL_FD_69792 | JGI IMG/M metagenome (GOLD analysis project Ga0075120, IMG submission 69792) | Saline lake microbial communities from Ace Lake, Antarctica - Antarctic Ace Lake Metagenome 02UKL | ecosystem: Environmental > Aquatic > Non-marine Saline and Alkaline > Saline | place... | reverse complement strand
TTGGCTACCACAGAATAGCTGATATTGTCAAGGCCTTTGAATTGTCTTATCATAAAATTTAAAGCACTATTAACTATTGTTCATTTTAGTGTACCCCTTCAGGCTATTCTCAAACAGATAGGGCAATGATAAAATTTTAGTGACTACTCACGTAGTCAGGTTGAAGGGGTTTAGACTGAAGGCTGAAGGAGTTCAAAAAGCACGATTGACTCACTTTGGTAGAAAAAGAGAAAATTATCGCACCAAACATGGCTTCAAAATTAGAAGTATTCCCGTCTTTCCTAATCCCGCCTTTAGCGGGACCTTCAGCCTAACCACCTGAGTAGTTACAAATTTTATATCTTAGTAAGGTTATAACGGGCAACCGGCATGACACTGTCTGCTATTTTCCTTCTAAGTGCAATAGTATTAACCGGCGTATAACGAGCCAGTTTTTTCAATGCCATGAGCTGAGTTCTTAGTTCTTCTCCCTCACTGACAGCAGCAAATATCTGTCTTGCCATTAAATCTACCTTTGGGAAAGAATCATTTATATATACCTGGGTAGCTGCTATATGTATCTCAGCCTTTTCCTCTCCTTCCTTATTAAATTTTTTCAAGGCCCTTAAAAAGGCGCTGTCCATGGCAAATATCTCTATAATAATATCCGCTATTAAGGCAACAACCTCCTGTTCTCCGGCAAGCTTATCCATGTATTTCCGGGTAGCAGCGCCTGCAGCAAGGAGGCCTATTTTCTTTGCCATCGAAACCATCTTTCTCTCCCTCTCAAGAACGCCTTCTTCCTCACTTAAGGAAGGCCTGTAACTCATAAGCTCACCGGTTAATTTTTTGATCACATCAAGAAGGGGTAATTCTCCCTTCATAGCGGCCTTCATCAACCTGTCTACAATGAGAAGACGATTTATCTCATTTGTTCCTTCCCATATACGATTTATCCTGGAATCCCTGTACGCGCTCTCTATCATATTGTCCTGAATATAACCGTAACCGCCCATTATCTGAACGCATTCATCAACTACATAATCAAGAACCTCTGAACCAAAAACCTTATTTACAGAACACTCCAAGGCATATTCCCTGAGGGCCTCACCGGTTTTTTGGCCGGCATCCTCTTTCGAGGGATCAATTCCCTCTAATGCAAGATCAAGAAGACCTGCAATACGATAGCCTAAGCTTTCATTTACATAAATCTTGATCACTATCTCGGCAATCTTATGCTTTATGAGTCCGAAATCACTGATAGGCCTTCCAAATTGAATTCTGCTCTTTGCATATTTAATAGCATCGGCGATCAAGAATTTGGATACCCCTACCGTGGCTGCCCCTAATTTGTACCTGCCTATATTCAGTGTGTTTAGCGCAACAACATGGCCTCGTCCAACTTCTCCAAGCACATTTTCAACGGGCACCTTTACATCCTGAAAGATAACGGATCTGGTAGAGCCACCATGCATCCCCATCTTTTCCTCTTCCTCATCAACTGAAACCCCGTCCCATTTCCGCTCAACGATAAAACCGGTAAACTTTGTGCTATCTACCTGGGCATAAGTTAGGATTAAATCACAAAATCCGGCATTTGAAATAAACTGCTTCTGACCATTCAATATGTAATACTTGCCGTCATCCGATAAAACGGCCGTAGTCTCAGCTGTAAGCGCATCAGACCCATGGGCCGATTCCGTCAGCGCATAAGCACCTATCATTTCACCTGAGGCAAGTTTTGGCAGATACTTTTTCTTCTGCTCAGGTGATCCAAAAAAGACAATAGGCAGGCTTCCAATACCTGTCTGGACGCCATAGGCCAGAAGAAATCCTCCTACCCCCTGGTTGATTCGTTCCGTGACCAATACTGAGCTAACCTTGTCAAGCTCTGATCCTCCGTAGATCTCCGGCATATCTGTAGAAAGGAGACCAAGTTCGCCGGCCTTTCTTAGCAGGCTTGTCAATAAATCTCCGTTAAGTTCAGCAAGCTCATCCCTTATAGGCGCTAACTCACCTAATCCAAATTCCTCAGCGGATTTTCCTATTAATCGCTGTTCATTGGTAAAATCCTCAGGTGTAAACACATCCTCAGGCAAGGCGTCTGTAATTAAAAATTCTCCACCCTTAAAAAGTTTTTCCTTTGCCATTTTTATCACTCCTTCCTCAATTAATAATCCTCTATTTCAAATATCGCAGCGGCCCCCATGCCGAACCCTATACACATGGAAACCAATCCCCACCTTAGTCCTCTCTCCTGCATTTCATAGATCAGCTGGGTGGTTAATTTCGAACCTGTACACCCTAAAGGGTGCCCTAACGCAATGGCCCCGCCATTTACATTTGTTATTTCTTCATTAATCCCCAATTTATCAATGCAATAAATGGCCTGAGAGGCAAAGGCCTCATTCAGCTCTATAAGCTCTATCTGATCAAGTGTCATGCCGGCCAGTTTGAGCACCTTTGGTATTGCCACTGAAGGGCCCAACCCCATATATTCCGGCGGGCATCCCTCTACAGTATGATAACGAAAAGTGGCCATAGGCTTTAGGCCCAATTCTTTGGCCTTTTCTTTAGACATAAGAACTACACCTGCCGCTGCATCACTTGTTTGTGAAGAATTTCCGGCAGTTACTGTTCCAGTTGCTTTAAATGCAGGACGAATCTTAGAAATACCCTCTTTTGTTGTGCCTGGACGGACTCCCTCATCTTTATCAAATATAAACTCCTTGTATCCAAAGGATCCATTAGGCAATTTAATTTGTTTTTTCACCTTAACAGGAACAATCTGGCTCTTAAAACGTCCGGCCTTGTAAGCAGCTTCTGCCTTCTGCTGACTCCTTGCTCCAAATTCATCCTGCCTCTCCCTGCTGATATTATAACGTTCTGAGACATTTTCCGCTGTTAGTCCCATACCTGTAAATGCCCCCGGCCTTTCATCTACCAAGGCAGGGTTTGGATACATCATGCTGCCTCCCATAGGTATCTGACTCATATTTTCTACACCACCGGCAATTATTACATCCGAAAATCCGCACATAATCTTTTCAGCCCCAATTGCTATAGACTGAAGCCCTGAAGAACAGAATCTGTTGACCGTCATTCCAGGGATTCGATCAGGCCAGCCCATAGACATAACAAGTACACGACCTAAATTAAGTCCCTGGGTTGATTCTGGAAATGTACATCCAATAATTACATCATCAATAAGCATTGGATCCAGGTTCCCTGCCCTTCTAATCAGATCACTGAGGATTGTAGTCCCCATGTATTCCGGACGTGTATTCTTCAATATTCCCCGAGGTGCCCTTCCAGCTGCCGTTCTACAAGCAGCAACAATCACTGCCTCTCTCATTATACTTTCCTCCCTACAGTTTTATATAAATAGCTAAGTAATGCCTAAACAAAAAGTTATGTTCCGGCAGTAATTGAGCCTGGCAACATTTTTTCACCACAAATTCACTACTTAGCAGTTGTATTAATTTCGAAGTGGTCGACCTGTGCTAAGCATGTGCTGAATCCTGTCTTGAGTCTTTGGATCACCGCACAAACTCAAAAACGCCTCTCTTTCCAGATCCAACAGGTATTGTTCGCTGACCTTTGTGTATTCAAGAACATTTCCACCACACAGTACATATCCCACCTTTGTGGATACCGTTACATCGTGTTCTGTAATAAACCCTGACTCATGCATGCTCCACAGGCCTAATTTAATCATGGCAAAGGTATTTTCACCAGCAACCTTTATATCATCCCTTGGCCGAGATGCCCTATATCCTTCCATATTCATAGCCAAAACAGTTTTCTTGGCATCTTCTATGAGATAATCCCTATTGACCGTCATAGAATCATTGGACCTAAGATATCCAAGCTCAACTGCCTCAGGGCCGGATGTTGACACCTTAGCCATTGCTATAGTCTCAAAAGCCCTTGCCACAAAAGGCATTAACTCAATCTGTTTTGGGTATAGACCTCCTTTTTGCACCTCGAAAATGTGATCAGTATTTCGAATAAGCAATTCTTTCGTGCCCCCTCCTGAAGGGAGCAGGCCTACCCCAACTTCCACTAAGCCCATATATGTTTCAGCAGCATAACGAACTCGGTCTGAGGCAAGACAAATCTCACAACCTCCGCCTAATGCCATGCCTGCCGGAGCTGCCACTACAGGCTTATCCAAATACTTTAATTTCATAAATGAATCCTGAAATGACTTAATCATCCAGTCAAGGTCATCCCACTCCTCTTCCTGGGCAGTAAAAAGAACAAGGGGCAAATTAGCGCCAACTGAAAAATTATTTGCATGATTGGCAATAACGAGGCCCTCAAATTCCCTGCTCACAATATCGACAGATTTGTTGACCATGTTAATAATATCATCACCTATGGCATTCATCTTAGTATGAAACTCTAAGCATGCCACACCATCACCAATATCAATCAGGCTTGCCCCTTTATTTCCTGCCACCTCCTTGTTGCCTTCCTTAAGTGAGGGCAGCAGAATAATTCCGGGTTTGACAGGAATCTCTTTGTAGTCCTTCGTATTAGAGTCATAGTAGTAAGTCTTTCCTTTTTCTTTTCTGTAAAATGAATCTTTCCCTGTATCAAGCATCTCTTGAATCCACTCAGGGATTGCATACCCCTCTTCTTTCATTTTGGCAACAGACTTACTTAGACCAATGGCATCCCATGTTTCAAATGGACCCATATTCCATGCAAAACCCCACTTCAGAGCATTATCTATACTCACTATATCATCAGCAATTTCCGGCACACGGTTAGCTGAATATATGAGTGTTTCCGACAACATGAGGAATATAAACTTCCCTGCTACATCCCCTGCATAGTAAAGGGATTTTACTTTTTTGCCTGTCCCTGATATATTCTTGGCTGCCTCTAATGATGCAAACTTTACTCTCTCCTGCTCGGTATATTTTAAGCTTTTATAATCCAAAGAGAGAATAATTTTTTTTCCTTTGTCACCCTTTTCCTTTTTATAAAATCCCTGTTTTGTCTTTTCACCCAGGAAATTTTTCTTAACCATCTCATTAACAAACTCCGGAGCCTTAAACACCTCTCTCATCTCGTCTTTTGGAGCCCCTTCATAAACATTGCTTGCAACATGCATCAGGGTATCAAGCCCGACCAGATCTGCTGTCCTAAAAGATGCGCTTTTGGCTCGACCTATTATTGGACCAGTAAGGCTATCCACTGTCTCTATGGATAGACCTAATTCCATCATTGCCCGCATAGAGTAAAGCATGCTAAAGGTTCCAATCCGGTTCGCCACAAAGTTCGGTGTATCCTTTCCGTATACAATCCCCTTGCCTAAAACCTTCTCGCAGGTTTTAGCCAAGAGCTCAATAACCTCGGGCATTGCATCCGGTCCCGGCACTATCTCCAAAAGCTTCATATACCTCGGGGGATTAAAAAAATGTGTTACGGAAAAATGCTTTTTAAAGTTTTCAGATCTTCCTTCGCATAATTCTTTGGCAGATATGCCAGACGTATTTGATGCAATAATTGTATCTGCCTTCAAAACAGTTTCAATCTTTTCAAATACACTTTTCTTGATGTCCAGCCTCTCCACTACTACCTCTATTATCCAGTCAACATCCCCTAATCGTTGAATGTCATCTTCCATGTTTCCAATGGTTATCAGCCCGGCATTTTTCTTCACATAGAATGATGCCGGTCTTGAATTCAAAGAGCCGTCCAACCCTTTTTGTGCCAGTTTATTTCTAAAGTCCTTACTCTCTCTACTAAGCCCCTTTTTCCTGTCCTCATCATCTAATTCCGGGAGAACAATATCAAGAAGTAACGTCTCAATGCCTACATTGGCAAGCTGGGCTGCAATAGTTGCCCCCATTACACCAGCCCCTATAACCGCGCACTTTTTAATAGACCTCGCCATAAATAAACCTCCCTACTGTTATCCAGTGTCTGTGATTACCTTTATTATTTGTTAAATCAATAAATTACATACTTGCGTCGATTTAATGAATTGTCATTCATTTTTTATTAGCACCCCTGAAAAACGAAGTCAACTAAATTCTTTGCACTGCAATATTAAATAGAGTTGACAATTACACTAAGTATGTTAAAAGTAATGCCACAATGACAAAAAAAGAAAAGAAAAAACCAAACATTAAAAGGGAATGGTGCAAGGGATGCGGGATATGTGTAGAATTCTGCCCGGAAAATGCATTAACTATGGATGATATGGAAAAAGCCACCCTATCGTACCCTGATCAATGCACTGGATGTGGGATGTGTGAACTTCGCTGTCCTGACCTTGCAATCGAACTTCAATGAGGTAATTGACCTATGAAAGACAATGTTGTATTTGTCCAGGGCAATGAAGCCTTTGTAGAGGCAGCCCTGTATGCAGGCCTTGATTTCTTTGCAGGCTATCCCATCACTCCATCTACAGAGATTGCGGAATTGTTAGCTTTAAGGTTGCCAAAAAAAGAGGGGGTATTCATTCAGATGGAGGACGAAATATCCTCCATGTGCGCAATTATAGGGGCATCTCTGACTGGGAAAAAGGTAATGACAGCAACCAGTGGACCAGGGTTTTCCCTCAAGCAAGAGGCAATCGGGTTTGCCGTAATGACGGAAACACCCTCCGTCATAATCAATGTCCAGCGGGGAGGCCCTTCAACAGGACTTCCTACAAGCGGCAGCCAGGGGGATGTAATGCAGGCAAGATGGGGCACCCATGGAGAGCATGCCATTATTACCATGACTGCATCTAATAATCAGGATGCCTTTGCTATAACGGTTGATGCCTTTAACCTGTCGGAAACCTTCAGAACTCCGGTAATTCTGCTTTTCGATGAAATTGTTGCCCACACCAGGGAGAGGCTTATAATACCCGAACCAGGGGAGATTAAGGTTATTGAAAGATTAAAAACTTCCGTCAAGGAGGGGACTGACTATCACCCAAATCTTCCCAGGGAAGACGGCAGACTGCCCATGTCGGATTTTGGAGGGGTGCACCGCTACAATGTTACCGGTTTAGCTCACGATATGTGGGGATTCCCTACGACTGATTCAACAACAGTATATAATTTAATGCATCACCTTGTAGATAAAATACAGGGACACTCAAAGGAAATTACCAGGACAAAGGAATACTATATTGATGATGCAGAATGTTTGTTGATATCCTATGGATCATCGGCCAGGACAGCATTGCATGTAGTTGAGGACAGGAGATTGCGCGGTGAAAAAATTGGATTACTCGAGCTTCAAACCCTATGGCCCTTTCCTGCTGAAGTAGTTAAAAAGAAATCTGTTAATGCAAGGTGCGTCATTGTGGTTGAGATGAATATGGGCCAGATAGTTCATGAGGTAAAAAAGGCCGTTGATGATCCTGAAAAGGTATTTCTGGCAAACCAGATTAATGGCAGCTTTATTCAACCGACAGATGTTCTGAATATAATAAGAATAATTCAGGGGAAAGGGGCCTGATAATGGCTGTAAAAGATTATATTAGGGAAAAATTTTTTCCACATATATGGTGTCCAGGATGTGGTCATGGAACTATAATGACTTCATTAATAAGGGCAATCGAAAAACTGGAGAAAGAAAAAAATGACATTGTCATTGTATCAGGTATAGGATGTTCCTCCAGAATCTGTGGGTATCTTGATTTTCATACACTCCACACTATCCATGGAAGGGCGTTAGCTTTTGCGACAGGGGTTAAGCTCAGCAGACCGGAACTTACAGTAATTGCCCCAATGGGAGATGGTGATGCCTTTGCAATCGGCGGAAATCACCTCATTCATGCTGCAAGACGAAATATAGACATAACGGCCATTATTATGAATAACAATATTTATGGTATGACAGGAGGACAGTACTCACCTTCCACCGGTTATGGGGACTTCGCAACTACCGCTCCCTATAGCAATATAGACCATCCCTTTGATTTTGTAAAACTTGCCGTAGGAGCCGGGGCTTCGTTTGTAGCCAGGACTACAACCTACCACGTAACTTCGATGATAAAAATTATTGAAAAGGCTATAGCTCATCATGGCTTTTCGGTCGTGGAAATTATGTCTCAATGCCCCACATATTACGGCAGAAAAAACAAATTTGCCAGTGCAGTAGATATGCTCAAATATTATAATGACCATACAACCCCAATAGGAAGCAAAGATAAAGAAAAAAACCCAGAGCTAATCGAAAGGGGAATTTTTGTCGATAAAGAAATGCCTGAATACTGCGATGAATATGATAAAATTATAAAGATGGCATCCCAAGGAGAATAAGATATGGAAAAGTGCAGGATTATCTTCTCTGGTTCAGGTGGGCAGGGCATTATTACATCTGCTATTATTCTTGCAGAGGCAGCTACACTCTATGAGGGCCTTAATGCTGTGCAATCGCAATCCTACGGCCCAGAGGCCAGGGGAGGCTCCAGCCGCTCCGATGTAATAATTTCAGACAAAGATATACATTACCCAAAGGTAATTGAACCAAATATCCTTGTATGCCTCACTCAGGCTTCATACAATCAATACGCATCTCTTATCAGGCCAGGCGGTATTCTATTAACCGATAAATATTTCGTAAAACAGGAAAAGAAGGTCGATGCCAGGTTGGTTGAACTGGATATGCATAGAGAGGTGATGAAAAAAATAGGCCGGCCAATTGTATTTAATATTTGCATGCTTGGGGCATTTATCGCCATTACTAAGTTAGTTGAAGAAACCTCTATCATGAAAGTGCTTGAAAAAAGGATACCTCGCGGCTTTCTCGATATGAACAAAAATGCCCTGGACATTGGTATTGATATGGCTCCGAACATTGACTTATAAACCCATGTCCGTTGCATACTGTCACTGCCTTCAAACTTCCCGTACCAACGAAAGTATAAAATAAAAAAATTTATCATGAATAATGAACAGATTATAACAAGATTCCCGCCAAGCCCAACCGGAACTCTCCATATCGGAGGGGCAAGAACAGCGCTTTTTAACTGGCTTTTCGCCCGACACAATAACGGTAAGTTTATCCTTAGAATAGAAGACACTGATAGGGTTAGGTCTACAGAAAAGGATACGGAAGTTATTATTGAATCTATGAAATGGCTTGGCCTTGACTGGGATGAAGGCCCATATTTCCAGTCGCATAGGGCAAAAATTTACGATGAGTATGTCCAGGAGCTTCTTTCCACTGGGAATGCATATTATTGCCATTGCAGCAAAGAAGAATTAGATAAAAAAAGGGCTGACGCTAAAGAGAAAGGGCTTAAACCAAAATATGACGGCAAATGCAGAAACCTCGGCCTTGGAAATGCGCCAGGCGCTGTTGTAAGGCTTAAAAGTCCTCTTTCAGGTATAACAACATTCAAGGACCTTGTTAAGGGGGTTATCTCTATTGATAATAATGAATTAGATGACCTTATATTAAAACGTTCCGATGGGTCTGTCACATATAATATGGCCGTAGTTGTAGACGATAGTTCAATGGGAATTAATTTTGTTATCAGGGGAGATGATCATATAAATAATACCCCAAGACAAATCCTTATTTACAAGGCCTTAGACAAGCCAATTCCACGGTACGCCCACCTCCCTATGATCCTTGGCCCTGACAAAAAACCTCTCAGTAAACGGCATGGGGCAACATCCGTTCTTGCCTTCAAAGAGATGGGAATTTTGCCCGAAGTCCTGTTGAATTCATTGGCCCGTCTTGGCTGGTCTTATGGTGATCAGGAAAAATTCTCTACCCACGAACTCGTAGAGCTGTTTTCCCTTGATCACGTAGGCAAGGCTTCCGGAATTTTCAATTTAGAAAAACTTATTGACCTTAATTCAAAATACATCATGGAGATGGATAATGATAAACTTGCAGACTCCATGCTCCCATTCCTTGAGACCCTTGGGCACTCAAACCCAAACAGAGAAAAAGTAAAAGGCGCTGCAATAACCTTACAAAAAAGGTCTAAGACCCTCCTTGAAATGGCAAAAGATTCCCTTTTCTACTTTACTGAAATTACCTATGATAAAGCAGCAGATGAGAAATTTCTCACAACTGACCTGATAGATATTTTGGAAGATTTACTAACTGACCTGCAAGGCGCAATGGATTTCAGTATAGGAGAACTGGAAAAAATCTTTTTAGAATTCTTAGAAAAGCATCAGATAAAACTCAAAAAAATTGCGCAACCATTAAGGCTCGCCCTTACAGGGAAAACATTCAGCCCCGGAATATTTGAGATAATGGAGGTACTGGGACAGAAAATGGTTGTAAAAAGACTTTCAGATGCTATTTCCCATATAAAGAATAAATAAACCCACAACTAAAGAGAGAAAGGTGATAATATGAATTTTGAAACTATCCTTATAGACAAAAAAGACCATATAGGAATCATCAGCCTTAACAGGCCTGATCAGCTAAATACATTTAATGTGACTATGGCAAAGGAACTAAACCAGTCCCTCAGTGAAATGGACCAGGATAATGAAATCAGGGTAGTTATAGTAAAGGGTAACGGTCGAGTCTTTTCAGCAGGGATAGACGTAAGTGTACTGCCTATGAAAAGTATCCTTGAATATAGACCATGGATACAGGGAATGGAAAAGATGAGCCTTACTATTGCACACATGGTAAAACCGGTTATTGTGGCTGCCCACGGAGTTGCCGCTGCGAATGGAGCTGGTCTTGTGGCTGCCGCAGATCTGGCTATTGTTGCGGAAGGCACTCGAATAGGTGCAACGGCTATTAACGTAGGTCTTTTTTGTATGGGGCCGGCCGTACCTATCTCTCGGTCCCTGGGTAAGAAGCTTAGCCTTGAATTGCTTTTTACCGGTGACTTTTTTGATGCAGAAAGGGCTGAGAGGATTGGTCTGGTTAACAAGGTCGTGCCTCAAGAAAAATTGTTAGATGAGGCGAGCGCCTTAGCGGAAAAACTCGCATCCAAGAGCCCAATAGCCCTCCAGATGGGGAAAAAATTCTTCTATACCATGTCTGATATGGAATTTGAAAAGGCCCTTGAATATTCAAATGAAATGTTTGTCGAGCTATGCACTACTGAGGATGCCTTAGAAGGTGTAAGGTCATTTCAAGAAAAGAGAAAGCCTGTCTGGAAGATGAGGTAGGGTTCACGGAAAAATAATTTCGCAATTTCAGATGTTGAGGCGCCCATTTTATAAAGTTACATAAGAGTAATAGAATGTTACGACACCAACTCTTCAGCTACCAAATCCATATCTTTTAAGACGTCTTCAAAAAAACTTCCAGGAGACATGGAATTCAACTTTTCTAATAACTCAGGATTGTCTCCTCGACTTCCCTGGAGAATCTTTAATGCGTTTACATAAATCTTTTCCGTGGCCTCTCTTGCAAAAAGCCTGGCAACGGCAAGCATGAACTCATCTGAAACGGTTTTTTCTCTGTCTTTTGAAACAGCCTTGTGACATAGCGCATTGGATACCTCCGCCCATGTCATCATATCTGCCAATAGGAACATAAGATACTGGGATTTGGTAACTTTAATATTCCTGGAAATCAAAAGGAGCTCATTCAGAATTCTTAAAGCCTCTGCAGCAATAGGACCTCCGCTTTCTTTTTGGAGCCTTAAAAGCCCATCTGCCATATCACTGTAATAACCCCCTTTTGTATGCAATGTCTTCCTTAATCTAAAGATAGAAATGATACTTTGTTGAATTTCGCTTGTCCCCTCAAATATAGTGGTTATCTTCACATCCCTCTTTATCTTTTCTACCTCGTATTCCCTTATATAGCCATATCCCCCAAGGGCTTGTATGCCATCGTTTGCCATAGCATCACCAACTTCAGTGGCAAAATACTTGGCAATAGATCCCTCAACCTGCAGGTCTTCTTCTCCTGAATCAATCCTATCCGCTACCTCTTCAACATAGGCCCTTGCCGCCTCTATCCTAACGGCATTAGACACCAAAAGCTTGTGCGTATAACCCTGTTTTTCCGACAGCGTTGTCCCAAACTGCACCCTCTCCTTGGCATAAGATATTACCTTTTTCAGTGCCGATGAACCTGCTGCAAGCCCAAAAGTTGCCACCATAAGCCTGGTGTATCCAAACACTTTATTGGCCTGCTTTAATCCGGTTCCTTCAATACCACCTACAAGGTCTTCTGCTGGTATATATACATCCTCCAAGGTTAAAGGCGCTGTATTTGAGGCCCTAATGCCGTGCTTGTCTTCATGCTGTCCATAAGATAGCCCCTCTATACCTCTTTCGGCTATAAAAAAGGATGGCCCGTCCGGGGTATCTGCCAGTATAGTATAAAGGTCTGCCACTCCTCCATTTGTAATAAACTGCTTCTGCCCGTTTAATCTATATCCTTTTACCCCTCCAGCCTCATCAAAGACTCTCTCAGCCTTGGTCTTTAGGGCCTGAACATTTGACCCTGCCTCCGGCTCAGTAACCCCATAGCCAACTACAAGTCCCTCGTCTGCAATTCTCCTGATATACTTCTCTTTCTGCTCTTCTGTTCCAGAAACCCTTATTGGATCCATTCCTAAGCAAATTGCAAGAAAGGAAGTAGCAACGGCCATATCTATCTTTGCCATTTCTTCTGAAAGCTTAGCAACCTGCAAGGCGTTTGCCCCTAAACCACCGTACTCTTCTGAAATGAAAATCAAATGGAGCCCAATATCAGATCCAAGCATAAACCGAATAAGATCTTCTGGAAAATCACCCTTCAAATCCATCTCTAATTTGGTCTCGACCTGAAATTTTTCTTTTTCTATTTTCTTGAGGGTATCAAGAACGATTGAAAACATTTCATTATCCATCATTATCTCTCTATTGATTTCAATTTAGGAGTAAGCATTTGCTGTGATTCAGGAAACGTATTTATAATCTATGCAGTTCTTCCTCTAAAACCCTGATCCAGTTTTCCTTAAAAAGGGAAAGTGTTTTTTCCTTATCTTTCTGTGGTACGCCAACTATGAGTATAGCAGAACATCCTGACTCTGAGCTTGAAAGACATGGGTATATATAGTCAATATTGATCCCTTCTTTTCTCAATGGCTTTAAAATAGAATTAAGTCCTCCGGGATGATGGGGTATCTCACAGGCAATAACATCCCCTACATTCATTTTATACCCCCTTGCCTTTAACACAAGTATAGCCTTGTCAGGGCTATCTACAATGAGTCTGAAACTCACCTCTTCTCCCTTTGTGTTGGCATAAAAGGCAAGGATATTAATTCCATTAGAGCCTAAAAGATCGCTAACCACTGAGAGTTGTCCAGGTTTGTTTTCTAAATTTAAATCAATCTCTTTTAAAGACATCTCTATGCTCCTTTCAAAACATACTGTTCGCCCATTTCCAATCCCTTCCTGTTGATCTCCATCCTGCTTGCATTCTTTGCCTTTACAACTTCAACCAAACCATTCATTAAGGAGTCAATACTAATAATTTTAATCTTAGCAATATAGGCGCCCAACATAATCATATTCATCGATCTCTCGTTTCCGAGCTCTTTGGCCATTGTAATTGCCGGAATCTTAAAAATTTCAATGTCATCTCTACCTGATTCCATATCAACCAGGTCTGAATTAAGGATTAGGGTTCCTCCGGTCTTGATCTGCCCTTCGTATTTTACCAATGAAGGTCTATTGAATGCAACAACGTAATCAGGAGAGGATGCAACAGGCGATGCTATCTCTTCATCGGAAATAGAGACCGTGCAATTAGCCGTACCTCCCCTTACCTCTGCACCATAGGCAGGCAAATAGGTTACGTTCATGCCTTCACGCATAGCAGACACTGCCATAACATAACCTATCATTAATACGCCCTGGCCGCCAAAGCCTGAAAAAATAGATTTTATAAGCATAATATCACGCTATAATTTTCCAACTTCATCTTTAATAACCTTTAGCGGAAAATATTTTATAATTGTGGAATCAACCAATTCATTTGCCCTAACCGGTGACATCTTCCAATTCGTAGGACATGGAGATAGAACCTCAACCAGTGAAAATCCTAACCCTGCCATCTGAACCTTAAATGCCTTTTTAATAGCCTTTTTTGTGTGAATGATATGTTTAGGAGAATGAACGGACGTTCGTTCAATATAAACACTGCCGTTTGCAATAGCCAACATTTCACTCAAATCAATAGGAAACCCGTCCCTTTCTGATTTTCTACCTCCAGGCGTTGTTGTTGAACTCTGCCCTACTAATGTTGTGGGAGCCATTTGACCACCTGTCATACCATACACACCATTATTTACAAAAATGGTTGTAAAAAGTTCTCCCCTGTTTGCTGCATGAATCGTCTCGGCTGTGCCTATGGCTGCAATATCTCCGTCCCCCTGATAGCTAAAAACAATACTATCCGGCAATGCCCTTTTTATACCCGTTGCAACAGCAGCGCCTCTTCCATGAGGGGCCTCTCCCATATCAACATCAAGATAATTATAGGCAAGCACAGCACAACCGGCCGGAGGAATCCCGATTACCTTTTCCTGTATGCCCAGCTCATCAATAACCTCGGCAATTAATCTGTGTATAATACTGTGACCACAACCGGGGCAATAATGAAACTCTGCATCTTTCATGCTTTTCGGTCTGCTAAAAACTTTTTTCATTTAGTTCCCTTTGTCCAGTTTTTCTTTGTAATATATAGTGGTTATAACCTTTGCAATTTCATCAGGCGTAGGCACTACACCTCCCGGTCTTCCATGAAAATGCACTCTTCCCCTTCCCTCTAATGACAGCTTAACATCTTCTACCATCTGACCTGTACTCATCTCAAAAACAAGAAAATCCGACATAACGCGACTCATTTCCACAAAAAACCTCTCTGGAAACGGCCAAAGCGTCTTAGGCCTTATAAGGCCTACTTTAAGGCCTATTCCCCTTAGCTTTTTTATCGCCCCTTTTGCTATCCTGCTCGCCGTACCATAGGCAACTATAGCCATACGGGCATCATCCGTTAAAAATGTTTCAACCTGGGGTATCTCCCTTTCAATCATCTGATGTTTTCTATGCAGTTTCCAGTTGTGTTCCTCCATGGCAGCCGTGTCAAGCACAAGTGATTTAATTATTCTGCTTGCCCGGCCTTTTGCCCCACCTAAAACCCATGGTTTTGGAGTAAGGGAATCTATATCAATTGGGTCCGGAAATTCAACAGGTTCCATCATCTGTCCCATCATTCCGTCTCCTAAAATCATAACTGGGATTCTGTATTTGTCAGCATATTCAAAGGCTAATTTTGTAAAATCGGCCAACTCCTGGCCAGATCCCGGGGCTAAAACAATGATTCTGTAATCCCCGTGACCTCCACCTTTTGTTGCCTGGAAGTAATCTCCCTGGGCAGGGGCAATGTTACCCAATCCAGGCCCACCCCTCATTGTATTGACAATAACTGCAGGTAATTCTTGCCCGGCCAAATAGGATATACCCTCTTGTTTCAGGCTGATTCCAGGGCTTGATGAAGAGGTCATTACCCTTTTGCCGGTCATTGAAACACCTATAACCATATTTATAGCAGCCAGCTCACTCTCTGACTGAATAAAAACCCCACCCGGCACAGATGCTAATGCACTGGACATATACTCTGTCAACTCATTCTGCGGGGTTATAGGGTAACCAAAATAAAATCGACATCCAGCCCTCACAGCCGCTTCAGCAATAGTATGACTACCTCTCAATAGTTTTTTTTCACTCACGATACACCTCTATAGCTACATCGGGACATACAATAGCACATAAAGCGCAGCCCTTGCACAAATGTTTATCAATCTCTGTTTCCTCCTCGCTATAATGCACAGGATAATAACCCTTGCTGTTTAATTTATCAGAAACAAAAATCAAATTTTCCGGACACGCCGTCTTGCATATATAACAGCCTTTGCATAATTCCGTGTCTATTTTTATATAACCTTTTTTTGATTTATTAGCCATAATTCAGCGGAGCCCCTTACACAATCATGGAGTTTTCCAAGATAGGTTTTTTACTCTTTCATAAAATAGTTAAAACCCTTCTAATAATTCTCTTTCTTAAAAATGTCAATTAAAAATTTGAGGTTTTCATGATATAAAATATTGCCAAGCCCGTAAATAATCTTTTACAGGCTATTTTTGCCATTAAGAAATTCAATAAATGTTGAGCGATAGAGACTTATTTTGCTTGAGGCCAATGTCTGCACCTTATTAAATAGAGGGAAAATATTAATGTTTTTTAAGTCTATTAATTTAGTTACATATATGATAAACAGAATAAAAGAATATTAATTGAAAACAAATAGCTTAGAAAAAAATCTTGTATTTAACAATTGTAAATGTTATAGACGAAAAAAATTGTTCTGGAGGAAAATATGTTACGCAAATCACATGAAATTATAAAAAATAGATATGTAAACAGAAGGGAATTTTTAAAAATTTCAGGCATGCTTGGGGCCGGTGTTGCGACATCATCTTTAGGAATGCCATTAGCAGAGGCAATAAAATTTGACAAAAACCTGTATAAGGTCTCAAGATCTTTGCCCTATATGGGAACAATGGTTTCCATGACAGTCCTTGACCCCTCAAAAGATCGCGGGGAAGAGGCTATTTCTATGGCATTCAATGAAATAGAAAGATTAGTCAAGATAATGAATAGGTTTGATGCAGGCACCCCTCTGTATCAATTGAACAGCGAAGGTTTTCTGCATGAGGTTCCTCCCGAGCTTTCATATTTAATTAATAAATCAAAATATTA
>Ga0075120_10001746_pt1 | contig 16695 bp, 9 predicted proteins | sample AntAceMetag02UKL_FD_69792 | JGI IMG/M metagenome (GOLD analysis project Ga0075120, IMG submission 69792) | Saline lake microbial communities from Ace Lake, Antarctica - Antarctic Ace Lake Metagenome 02UKL | ecosystem: Environmental > Aquatic > Non-marine Saline and Alkaline > Saline | place... | reverse complement strand
GCTGCTTCCCGCCCATGCCAAAACTTCCAATCTGGCGATCGGTTCGCGGAAGATAAATCTGTTTTAGCGCTTTATTGCGCAGTGCGTAGAGAACCTGGGCATCATCATTCAGTGGCGAACATCCCGAGCCTGAGCAACTCCGTGCCTCGCGCCCACCAAACAGGAGGTTGACCTTGCTCTCGCGTAGGATGACCGTGCACCCCGATGACTGCTTCATGATGCGCGAGACCACCAGATGTTCGGAGCCGCTCGAGTAGCGAGCGCCCTCCTGCAAGGGGATTTCTGCCGCCACTCGGTATCCCGAAATCTCCACTTCCACCTCCAACGAAAGGTTCCCTTCCGTCCGGCCAACTTTGAAATACTGCTCGGTCGGCGCGGTGAGTATCTTGGTGCTTTGTGAGGCATACAAACTGCGATTGAGCACCTGGTAATCGGCAAACAAAGACGCCAGCGCACGCATATCCTGATCCTGCAGATCGGACCGGTTATTCATGCGGTTGGTGGAAGTCAGCACCACGCCGTCCGGGTATTCCAGGCGGGCGATGGTTTCCGTTGGCCGCACCACATATTTATCGTCTAAACCCTCTGCTTCGATCCTCATGCTGAATTCCTTGCGCGGGACTCCCGTGCGGCGCATCTGGAATTCATCAGAACTGCTCTTGTGGCCCGCATCGAGTGAAAGCATCAGCTCTTCGCAGCGCACGAGCGAAGCATCCGGTGCGGCTTTTTCCTCCGCAAAGAAATTGATGCTCCAAAGTTGCGAACACGTAAACTGGAGCGCGAATCCCACCGCCGCTAAACAAATCGAGCGCACCGTTTTTCTGGTCAGATATTGATTCAGCACCACCGCTAGCCCGAAGAGCAGAACCGACACATGGGCAACCAGCCCACGCGATGCGGCCAGTCCCGGTTCCGCCGCACGCATCAGCGAATCCATCCCGCCGAAATAGAGACGAGCAATATGCAGAGACACGCTCAACAGGATCATCCCGATGAAAATAACCACTCCTGCAATGGCAAACCGCGCGAAATTACGCGTCAACACGGCCAACACCATCACCTGCAGGATCAGGGCCATATCTCCAATCAGTATTTCGGGAATCGCCAGCAGAATATGGCGCACTTGGACTCCGTTGCCCGCAAAGATTCCCACCTCAACCAGCAGGGGAAAGAGAATCAACAACAATCCAATGAAGAGACCTTTGGCCGCGAGGATCGTCTTGCGTGACAGCGGGCGACTGAGCCAAAACGCCGTCGTCCCAGTGAGCGGTTCCCCGTGAATCAGCAGGGGAATCAGGACAAGGGCGGCAATGATTTTCAACAGCGGCAATACGGAGGAGAGAACCTGGAAGGTCACCATCGTGGCCATATCGTCTGCGGATGCGCTGATTCCCGATCCGACCAGTATCGCCTGCGATGCAATCAGCAAAACCCAGACCAACAGGATACCCCGCAGATGCCGCACGTCCTTTTTGAAAAGATGCGTTACCAGTGAATTCATGCCGCACGCTCCTTTCCGAACCGAAAGGCCCGAGCCAGCGCCAGAAAAATATCACGCAAGGACAAGGATTTGAAATCCAGCTTCTGCGCAAAGGGAAATTGGCTGAGAAGAAAGGCTTCCCGCCCCGGCTGATTGAAGGCGCTGTCCACAAAGCGGATGCGCCCGCCTTCGCGTTCAAGCCCCATACAATCAGGCGGCAACGGGGGTAGGGGCGTATCGGGTGGCGCCTCCAATTCCACGCGACGGAACCGCGCCTGGAGCGCGCCCGCCGACTCGACGAGTTTCAGGCTGCCCTCGTTGATCATCCCCACCCAGTTCGCCAAGCGTTCCACCTCGTCAATGTCATGGGAAGAAACAAAGACCGTCCAGTTTTCCTGCGCGGTCAGCTCCTGAACGCTTCGTATGAATTCATCACGCACCAGCGGATCGAGCCCGCTGAATGGTTCATCCAGCACCAGCAAGCGGGGGCGATAGGCCAGCGATGAAAGCAGCACGGCCTTCATTTTCATGCCACGCGAAAGATGCCGCAGTTTGGTGTTAGGCGGCAGATCAAAATCCTTCAGCATCCGTGTGCAGAAGGCCTCATCCCAGGTGGGATACATCGGTCGGCAGAAATCCAAAAGCTGCCGCACCGTCATCCACTCCGGTAATTTCTGGTTCTCGGAGACGTAACCAATCTGCTCGAACTCACGCTGCGAGAGGGTTCTGGAGTCCTTGCCCAGCACCATGACCCGACCAGCGGTGGGTTCGTGCATGTTCATCAGCATTTTGATGGTCGTGGTTTTCCCCGCTCCGTTCGGGCCGAGAAAAGCAAAAATACTGCCCTGCTCCACGGCGAGGTCCAGCCCGTTTACGGCCATTTTGCGTCCGAACTGTTTCGTCAGACCATTGGATTCGATTACGTGGTCCATGTTTCTTCTCCTATTTTCAATATCCGTTCAGACAGCAGGCGACGCGTCGATGGCTTCCGCACTCCGTCAGCGCGGGCTCCGTGGTGCGGCAGACATCAAGCACGGCAGTACAGCGCGGGTGAAAGCGGCAACCGGTGGGCCATTGATTCGGAGCAGGCACCGCACCCGGAATGCTGCAAAGCCGATCGGTTCCGCCGCTCAGCGGCGGAATGGAGGCCAGCAGCGCACGGGTATAGGGATGACGCGGAGAAGCTAGCACCTCGTCCGTCGGCCCTTCTTCCACCACCACGCCCGCATACATCACAAAAAGACGCTCCGCCACACCGCGCACCAATCCGAGATTGTGTGTGATCAGCCACACCGCCATACCCAGTGACCGATTGAGTTCCTGCAGCAGTTCGATCACCTGTGCCTGAATGGTCACATCCAGCGCCGTGGTGGGTTCATCGGCAATCAGCAATGCCGGACGACATGCCAACGCCATGGCAATCATCACCCGCTGTTGCATCCCGCCGCTCAACTGATGCGGATACGCCTGCGCCTTTTCCTGCGCGTCCGGGATGCCCACCTGACCCAGCAGACGGATCACCTCCGCCCGAACAGAGGGCGCTTTCTGATGACGCCGGACCGCCTCGGCAATCTGTTCGCCCACGCGCATCACCGGATTCAACGAACGCCCCGGCTCCTGAAAGACGTAAGCAATGGTCCCGCCCCGCAGGGCTCGCAGCTCACGCGCGCTCATTGGAGCCACCTCGCGCCCCTTCACCAGTACGCGCCCGCCGATTTGGCGGGCCGCGGCGGGAAGCAGCCCGGTCAGCGCATAGGCCAGCACACTCTTGCCGCAACCGGATTCGCCTGCAAAGGCCAGAAATTCGCCGGCCCTCAGCGACAGCGATACGCCGTCCACCGCTCGTACCGGTTGCTCCTCCCGCCCGAAGTAAATCCGCAAGTCTTCAATTCGTACCAGTTCTTGCTTTTGCGTTTCCATAGTTGTGCCGTATATTCACGAACAAGAATAACAGACACAACGTTTATCTTTATGAAAGAAATGAAAGAAGAGAGGTTCTCCATGCGCTGGATTTCGACTTTTATCGGATTGCTGATTATCACCACCGCCCTCCGTGCCGAGGAAACATTTCCGGGTGCCGATTGGCGGGACACCGCCGATCCCCTCGCGGCACAACATGCCGAAGCAGGCGGTGAACTCACGGTCTTTGCCGGCCAATATCCCCAAAGCTTCAACTACTATCTGGACAACAACGTCCTCAGCGCAGAACTGTTTTCATCCATGTACGAGACGCTCCTCTCGCTCGATCCGATCACCGCCGAATACACCCCCGGCTTGGCTGAACGATGGAGCATTTCCGACGACAAAAAAACCTTCACCTTTCACCTCGATCCAACCGCTTTGTGGAGTGACGGAACGTCCGTCACCGCCGAGGACGTCGCCTGGACCTTTTCAGCCCTTCTTGATCCGGCCAATCTGACGGGCGTACACAAGGTCAGCCTCGAAAACTTTGATCCGCCTGAAGTACTCGATGAACACACCATTCGCTTCACCGCCCACGATGTGCATTGGCGCAATCTAGGCGCTGTGGGCGGCTTCCAGATTCTGCCCAAACACGCGATGAGCGAACTCGATTTCAACAAGATCAACTTCGAGTTTCCTGTTGTATCGGGGCCCTATCGTCTCGATGAGGTTTCCGAGGGCCTATTTGTCACCATGCAGCGCCGCACCAACTGGTGGGCCCGCCCACGCACATCCAATCAGCACATCCTGAACTTCGATTCCATCCGCTATCGCTTTTACGATGACCAGGTCAACGCCTTCGAGGCCTTTAAAAAAGGACAAATTGATGTCTTTCCTGTCTATACCGCACGCCTCTGGGTGAATGAAACCGATGGTGAACGATTCGAAAAGAACTGGATTGTGAAGCAGAAAATACGGAACCGGAAACCCGTCGGTTTTCAGGGCTTCGCCATGAATATGCGGCGTCCGCCTTTTGATGATCTTCGCGTGCGGCAGGCGCTGGCCCATCTGCTCGATCGCGAAAAAATGAATGCCACCCTTATGTATAATCAGTATTTCCTGCAGAAATCCTACTTCGAGGATATCTATGACTCCGAGAACCCCTGCCGTAACCCCGTCTTTGATTTCAACAAGGACCAGGCCCGCAAACTCCTCGCGGATGCCGGATGGGCCGCCAACCCGAAAACCGGCATTCTCGAAAAGGACGGACAACCCTTCCGAATCAAATTCCTCACGCGCGACCCCTCTTCCGATAAATTTCTCGCCATCTATGCCGAGGACTTAAAAGATGTCGGCATCCTCCTCGAAACCGACCGTAAGGACTGGGCTGCCTGGACCAAAGATATGGGTGAATTCAATTACGACATGACCTGGGCGGCCTGGAGCGCCGGTCTCTTCAAAGACCCTGAAGGCATGTGGGAATCCACCGAGGCCGACCGGATGAATGGAAACAATATCACCGGCTACAAAAATACGCGCGTGGATGAACTGATTGAACAGCAGAAGGCCCTCTTCGATGTACAGGAACGCAACGTCCTGTGTCGCGAAATCGATGGCCTTATTGCCGCCGAAGTCCCCTACGTTCTGCTCTGGAATACGGACTCGGTTCGCTTGCTCTACTGGAACCGTTTCGGAACGCCGCGCACCGTGTTATCCAAATACGGCTCCGAAAGTTCCGCGCAGTATTATTGGTGGATTGACCCAGACTCCGAAGCCGATCTGCAGGACGCCATGCAGGAGGAAATCCCTCTGCCGCCCAAGGCTGCGGAAATCGATTTCGACCAAGCCTTCGTCAATTAACGCTGAATGGACACCACCAGAGTCACGCCGTAAATAGATAGAAAACCCACTCCATGAAGCTGAACGCGATCAACGCCCATCTGACCTACAGTATGAATGTCCATCCGGGTGAAACTCTGGCGGATCAGGTGGATGCCATCACGCAATATGTGCTTCCCCTGAAACAACACCTGTCGCCCGAAAACCCCTTCGGACTCGGCCTGCGCCTGAGCGCAAGGGCCGCAGAAGAACTCGCCCTTCCCCAGGCCCTAGAATCTTTCAAACGGCTCCTCCATCAACATCAGCTCTACGTTTTCACCATCAATGGGTTCCCCTACGGCTCATTTCACGGCACAAAGGTTAAAGACCAAGTGTATCGTCCCGACTGGTCCAGCCCGCAGCGACTGGCCTACACTTGTCGCCTTGCCGACCTTCTAGCTGCTCTCCTACCGGAAGAAGTTCCCGGAAGCATCAGCACCGTGCCCGTGGCGTATCGACCGAATGCCCCGTCTAACTTAAACAACGCTATCCGCCACCTGAAGGAAGCAGCCGACCACCTTCACCGCCTCCATCAGAAAACCGGACGCCTCATTCAGCTTGCCCTCGAACCAGAACCGGATTGCCTCCTCGAGTCCACGCTGGGCGCCATCGCCTTCTTCGATCAGCATCTGTCGGATGAAAAAACACGCCGATACCTCGGCATCTGCTTGGACACCTGTCACTTCGCCGTGGAATTCGAAGACCCCGCCACCAGCCTGCGCCGTCTCCTCGAAGCGGGCATCTCCATTCCAAAAATTCAACTCAGCGCGGCCCTTGAAACACACGCCGCTCAGGCTGAAAAGCTGCGTCCCTTCTGCGACGCCACCTATCTCCATCAAACCAGAATCCGCCGAAAAGACGGCATCATCATCCGCTATCCCGATCTGGCCCAGGCGATCGACCACGAGCCGCACACCGGCGAAGCCGAGTGGCGAACCCATTATCATGTCCCGCTCTATTTCAAGTCGGACGCCGACCTGCAATCCACCGCCAAACTCCTCACGCCGGACTTCTTTCAAACCGCCTTTGATGCCGGCATCCCTCACGTTGAAATCGAAACCTATACCATCAACATACTCCCACACGCGCATCGCCCGAAAAATCTCACAGAAAGCCTGCTGCGTGAATATCAATGGACACTCGAAAGGATGCCCTCATGAACCCCTCGCTAATCACCGACATGGCCAGTGCCTTCTATGAATCCTGCGTACTCTTCACCGCATCCGATACGGGCTTGTTCACCGCCCTCGCAACACATCCTCACAGCACAAACGAAGAATTGGCAGACCGCTGCAACCTGCAACCGCGAAGCGCCCGCCTACTCCTCGATGCCTGCGTCGCTCTGAAGCTCCTCGCGAAAAATAACAACACCTATGCCAACACCCCAGAAAGCGCCCTCTTCCTTGTTGCCGGGTCGCCTACCGACCTGACCGGCGCCATCCGTTACAATCGCGATGTCTACGCCGCCTGGGGGCGCCTCGGTGAATTCGCCCGAACCGGCACGCCTGTCGAAAAACCGGAAATGCACCTTGGCGACGACGAAACGCGCACCCGCACCTTTGTCCACTCCATGCGCAGTCGCGCCTTGGGCATTGGACGCAGCGTGATTCCACTCTTGGATTTATCCGGATGCCGGAAACTCTTTGATATCGGCGGGGGTCCGGGCACCTATTCCGTACTCTGCGCACAAGCCTGGCCCGACCTCACCTGCACGGTGCTGGACCTTCCCGGCGTGGTGCGCGTGGCCGATGAACTGATTGCAGAGGCCGGGATGTCCGCCCGTGTTAAAACCATACCCGGCGATTATCACACCGCCGACCTCCCAAGCGGCCTGGATGTCTGCCTCTTCTTTGGCATGCTGCATCAGGAATCGCCGGACAGCATCGGCCAACTATTCCGGAAAGCCTATGCCGCACTCAACCCCGGCGGCATCGTCTACGTGCTGGATATGATGACCGATGCCTCGCACACGCAGCCCCCCTTCTCCGCGCTTTTTGCCGTCAACATGGCCCTCACCACCGAAAACGGATGGGTCTTCTCCGATGAAGAACTGAGAACCTGGCTCGCTGAAGCCGGCTTCACCGACTTCATCTGCCAACCCCTACCGCCTCCCATGCCACACTGGCTGGCCTCCGTGCGCAAACCGAAAAACGCCCGATAACGTCAAAAGCAGCCGGGTGCATCCGTAGTTGAAATAGTTGGTTGCGGCTAGCTACTCCAAGGTTTTTCGTCTATTTCAGGTAGGAAATACGATGTTTTCGACGTGTTTGATGGCTTCGGGCACTTTTTCGGCCTGTTTTCCGCCTGCCTGGGCCTTGCTGGGCTGTCCGCCACCGCCTCCACCGGCCATTTTGGCGACTTGGCCAATTAGTTTACCCGCGTGAAAGCCATTTTTCACCAGATCGTCCGAAACAGAGGCCGCAAAACAGGCCTTGCCTTCGTTGGTGGCACCAAGCACTAGGATGCCCGAGGGAATTTTAACGCGCACGGCGTCCATCACCGACCGCAGATTCTCTGGATTCATCTCGCCCGCTTCCGCCGCAATCAGCGTGATGCCATTGATTTCCCGCTTCGCCCCCAAAATGGAGTCCACCACCCCGAGTGCATTGCGCGAAGACTGTTCCTTGAGCAATTTTTCCAGCTTGCGATTCTGTTCATTGAGCGCGGCCATGCGGTTCGGCAAATCCTCCGCCGTGGTGCTGAATTGATGGGCCATATCCTGCAAGATGTCGTGCTCCTCGTTCGTCCACTGTAGCGCGGCGATTCCGCAAACCGCCTCAATGCGCCGAATTCCGGCTGCAACGGAACTTTCCGATACGATGCGAAAGAGTCCGATGTCTCCTGTGCGCTTCACATGCGTTCCGCCGCACAGTTCCTTGCTATAGCCGCCCACATTCAACACGCGCACGGTCTCGCCATACTTTTCGTCGAACACGGCGACAATATCCGTGCCGTGTACCTCGCGCAGGGGCATTTCGGAAGTCTCCACCAATTCATTTTCCAGGATAAGCACATTGACGCGGCGTTCGATCTCGACAAGCTCCTCCGCCTTCAGCGCCTCGAAGTGATTGAAGTCGAAGCGGAGGCGATCATAGCTCACATAGGAACCGGCCTGTTTGATGGTTTTGTTCACCACGTCCTTGAGTACGTAATTCAGGAGATGGACGGCGGTATGATGGCGTTGAATCTGTAGGCGCCGATCCTGATCAATCTGCGCGGCCACGGCCTCGCCCCGGCGAAGCGTGCCCGACTCCACCACTCCGTGGTGCATGAAAAGTCCCGCGGCTGGCTTTTTGGTGTCGCGCACCCGGAATACGCCGTCTTTCGCAGCAAGCGTTCCGGTATCGCCAATCTGTCCGCCCGCCTCTCCATAAAATGGCGTCCGATTCAGCAACACGCTTGCGGTCGTCCCCGACTCCACCGAATCCACCGAAGCTCCATCCACATAAAGGGTGAGCACCTGCGCAGCGTCATCCCGCATGGTTTCATAACCCGTGAATTGCGTCTGCACGCCTTGTTGCACCAATTCAGCGACCAGGTCATTCGCGGCATTCTGTTCCGCGCCCTTGCGTGCGGAGCGAGCTCGCTCACGCTGCTCGACCATGCACGCCTGGAAGGCTTCTTGGTCTACGCTCAAGCCATTTTCACCGGCCATGAGCACCGTCAAATCCAGCGGAAAACCGAAGGTGTCATACAGTTTAAAGGCGTCATCACCTGAAATAACGCTCTGGTCGCTTTTCTTCAACTCGGCCACAATCTCCTCGAAGAGTTCGATGCCCCGGTCCAAGGTCGTCGCAAAACTTGTTTCCTCCGCACGCAGGGCACGAAGAATCGTCTCGCGGTTGGCCGACAACTCCGGAAACACCTCTTTCATCATCGCTTCCAGCACCGGAAAAAGTTCGCCGAGGAACGGCTGTTTCAATCCGATTTTTCGACCATAGCGCACGGCTCTGCGCAGCAGACGACGCAGCACATAGCCGCGCCCGTCATTCGAGGGCACCACGCCATCGCCGATGGCAAACGACAACGTACGCACATGATCGGCAATCACTCGCATGGCGATCCCTTCTTCGCCCTGATAGGTCTGCCCGCTCATCGCTTCGATTTTACGAATCAGCGGCTGAAAGAGATCGGTGTCGTAATTGGATTTTTTTCCGCGCAGCACCGAGAGCACGCGCTCGAAACCCATCCCCGTGTCCACATGCTTCGAAGGGAGTTCCTCCAGCGAACCATCCGACTTGCGATTGTATTGAATAAACACCAGATTCCAGATTTCGATGACCTCCGGTGAGCCCGCATTCACCAGGGGGCCGCCGCTTTGATCATCGGTCAGGTCCATGTGAATTTCCGAACACGGGCCGCACGGACCCGTCTCGCCCATTTCCCAAAAATTATCCTTTTCGGCAAAGCGGAGAATGTGCGCGGGATCAATATCCGTCACGTCCTTCCAAATCTTCTCCGCCTCCTCATCGTCCTTATACACCGTGGCCCAAAGACGTTCCTTCGGCAGCTTCCAAACCTCTGTCAGCAATTCCCACGCCCAGGAAATGGCCTCTTTCTTGTAATAGTCGCCAAACGACCAGTTGCCCAGCATTTCGAAAAAGGTGTGATGGTAGGTGTCGTGTCCCACTTCTTCGAGGTCGTTGTGTTTGCCGCTCACCCGGATGCATTTCTGCGTATCAGCCACGCGGGTATGCGCGGGCTTCGTCGCGCCCAGGAAATTTTCTTTGAACTGATTCATGCCCGCATTGGTGAAAAGCAGCGTCGGGTCCGAGGGCAACACCACCGGGGAACTCGGCACAATCACATGCTCCTTGCTCTTGAAAAAATCAAAAAACGATTGCCGCACATCGGCGGCATTTTTCAGGGTCGTCATAGTTCTGCTCCATCCATAGTTGTTGCAAAAAAACAGGTGCGCATTATAGCGCCCACTCCGACCGATGCAATCCCGCACTGAAGCGCCGAGTTGAAGGCACGGCTCGCGGGTCGCCCACCCTCCAAAGAGCCTTGCTATGCCAGCATCGGCTCACCGGAACGATTCGCCCTAGTACCCGTTCTTTTCAACTCACCGCCAGCGCGTACGCACATGCTCCACCAAATCCGGGCCGCGCATTTCGAGTGTTTGATTCCCCGAGCGCACGTATAGGTGTTTGTCAATATAGACCGGCGCAGGAGCCGGCTTCACGGTGATGCGGCAAATATCCACGCCGTCCACGATGTGTTTGGTGATGGTGTAATACTTGAAAGGGTTCTCGAGAGAGATGCGCGAACGCAGCATATTGCGTAGATACAGATGATAGCCGTCCCAGTGAGGCTTACCCTTGTCCACCCGCTCATATTCCATGTTGATTCCGCTCACGCTGCCGTCGTCGGCGACGCCAATGAGGAGGGTCCCGCCAATCGAGCTGTTCATAAACGCGGCCACCGTCCGAACAATAGCCGCCCCGTGCCGCTCGGCGTCGCGCGTATCCGTGGTGTAAGTTGAAATCGCCTCCTTGAATTCCAACTGCTGTGACTCGCCTCCGGCAATCAGGGCCATGATCCGCGGGTCTGAGGCAAACCGATGGTATTCCTCGAGCCCCACCGCTGGCTCCGGATCATCGGTCATGTTCAGACTCTTGAAAATCGGATAGGGATTCTCATCCTTGTCCAGCACAACGCGTACAATTTTAAAATGGTGCAGCAGGAGATCGTAGAGTTGATGATACTCCACGGGACGCTCAGCAAGCGCGAGTTGCTCCATGAAAAACTCCGTGGCCGCGAACATCGGCTCGTCCTCGGGATGCGGTTCATTCTCCAGTGTGTGAAAAAAGGTTTTCCGATTCGGCTCTTTAGGCAGCAGCTTGTAGCGGTAATTCCACTCTTCCTGCTCGTTGATCAGGCACTCTCGCGTGATCCGGGCCGCCAGCTCCAGCCCGGCATCCCGTGCGCAGTTGCGCAGCGCCGCAAGGAGAGCCAGTACCGTAATCAGGCGCTGCTGACCATCCACCAACAAATACTTCTGCACTCCCTTCGGCGTGGAATCAATCGGCATGATAGCAATCGCCCCCAGAAATATCTCCGCCTGATTCTCTTTCGCGCATAAATCCAGCACGCCGTCCAGAAACGTTTGCCAACGTTCCTTTTTCCAGCGATAGGGACGCTGAAACGAGGGGACCACATACTGAATGTTCCCATCCAGAAATTCTTTGCAAGTGCATTCTTCCGCGCGCATCATCACTCCTTTTGAGGATGCAGGTTAGCGCATCCAATGCGCTTTGAAAACAGCTATTTCGCCCCGTCCGGCGACGAAAAGCGACTTTTTCCAATCTCCATTCTATACATTTTGATCTTCTTGTTTTACTATGTCCGCGATTTTTACAAATCCAACCCGTGCGGATGGCACGCCATCCGGGTCATGAAAACAGCAAATAATTCAGTTCCGTGGAGGATGTTTATGTCGGAGAAGTCAGTCGCGTATCACTTGGGCACAGGCGGAGAATTCGTTATCGAGCAGTATAACGACGCCAAGCCCTTCTCCAGCTTTTTCCCCGGCGTGGCCGGCATGCACGGCATCCCCATGTGGACGTTTTATGTGAACCGGGGCCAGTGCATTGCGAGTGCTGGTGTCGGCGACAAACATCAGTCCATGATGGAATTCCTTTCCGCCAACGCGGCCTACCAGCTTACCCCCACCCAGGGCTTTCGAACCTTCCTGAAAATCACGCGCCACGACGAAACAGAATTCTATGAACCCTTCCAGAATCACATCACTCACATCGGCATGAAACGAAATCAGCGCATGATCATCGAACCCAATGCGCTGATTCTCGAAGAACAAAACACCACCGTGGGCCTGAATTTCCGTGTTTCCTACAGCCCCGCCTCTGAAGAATCTTTCGCCGCCATTCTGCGGACCGTAGAAATCGAAAACACCGGACCGGACTCTGTGCAAATCGAAGCACTGGATGGCCTCGCCCTGATGGTACCCTACGGTGTGGATAACGAGAACCTGAAGGACATGCGCTACCTCGTTCAATCGTTCGTGGAGTGCGTCAATCTTGAAAACAAAGTACCTTTCTTCAAAGGCAAGGTGAAGCAGATGGATACCCCACAGGTACACCGCATCACCCGGGGCAATTTCTATGCAGCCTTCACCGAAAACCGAGGAAAACCCAAACTCGCCGACCCCGTGGTGGACCCGGCCTGCGTTTTCGGTGCCCGCCAGGACTTATCGTACCCCGAAAACTTTCTCCAGGCGGAAGGCCCATTCAAACCCGGCGCACAACGGCTGGAAAACGTCCTGCCCTGCGCCTTTGCACACGTGAACCTCTCCGTGGCGGTCGGGCGAACCGGCACCTTCTATGCCATCGCGGGGCACTGTGCCAACCGCGATATGCTGAACCGCCTAATTCCAAGAATCGCCCAAGCCTCCTTTATTTCCGAACAGCGTAAAACCGGCAAGCGCGTGGTGGAACAACTCTCCCAATACAACTTCACCTGCAGCAGCTCCCCCGAGTTCGATTATTACTGCCGCCAAAACTTCCTAGACAACACGCTGCGCGGCGGCCTGCCGGTTACGTTCTCCTCAACAACCGGAAAGAAAACCACCTTTCACGTCTATTCCCGAGCGCATGGCGATCTCGAGCGCGACTACAACTCCTTCTTCATCGACCCCACCCCCTACTCCCAGGGCAACGGCGCCTACCGCGACATCAACCAGAACCGCCGAATGGACGTCCTCCTCAATCCGAACGTGGGCATGAATAACATCCTGCATTTCCTCAACCTCAATCAGTTGGATGGCTTTAATCCGCTGACCGTTATGCCCTCTTCTTTCACTGCGCGAAAAGGTCCTGCCCTGTCCGCCCTTCTGCAAAACTGCGTCACGGAAAATCAGACCGCCCGATTGGAAGCCCTGGTGACCAGCACCTTCCGCCCCGGAAACCTCTGCATGAAAATGCAGGAAGACGGACTGCAACTGAAAACATCGTCCGACGCCTTTCTTGCCGAGCTCCTCCCGCTCTGCGAACGTAACGAAGAAACCATGTACGGGCACAGTTATTGGTCCGATCACTGGCACTACTGCCTCGACCTGATTGAAAACTACTTGGCCGTCTACCCCGAAAAATTGCGTGATCTCCTGATCGAAACGCGCCAGTTCACCTTCTATGATAACAGCCATGTGGTGCGCCCGCGTGCCGATAAATATGTCCTCTGGGACGGACTCCCGATGCAGCTCGAGGCCGTCGCGCTGGACTCGGCCAAGGAAAAGGTTATTCAGGCCCGCGACAAAGATAAGCACGCCGTTCGGACTCGGCACGGCATGGGCGACGTCTACCGAACCAACCTGCTCGCCAAATTGCTCACGATAATCTCCTGCAAAATGGCCTCGCTGGACATGGCTGGTGTCGGCATTGAAATGGAATCCGAGCGGCCCAACTGGTACGACGCCCTCAACGGCCTACCAGGCATGTTCGGCTCCAGCATCTCCGAAACCCTCGAACTCAAACGATTCGTCCACTTTACACGACAGGCGCTCGAACGCCTGAAATTCGCGCCGGACCATGAGGTGATCCTGCCCGCCGAAGTGCTTGAGTTCTTCAGCGGCCTCGATGCGCTGGTCGCCAACAATTTAAAAACAAAAAACGCCGAAGCCGACTTCCGCTACTGGGATGCCTCTGCCTCGCTGAAAGAAATCTACCGTCGCTCCATCCTGATGGGACTCGACGGTGCCGAGACCGGACTGAAAATCACTTCACTCGGCGACATGCTCGAACGTTTTGAGCGCAAACTCGATCGAGCCACCGCCAAAGCCATGGACCGCAAAACCGGCGTGATCAAGACCTACTTCCGCACCGAGATTCTGGAACATAAACTGATTCACATCCGCGATGAGAACGGCAAGCGCGTGGTGAAAACCAATGCGAAAGGGATGCCCTGTTTTATTCCGCAGAAGATTCGCCACATCCCCCTTCCACTCTTTCTCGAAGGGCCTGTTCATTTCCTGCGGGTCGAAGGCCCCACCGCACAGGCACAGGCACTCGTGCAAAGCGTGCGACAAAGCGATCTCTTCGACCGAAAACTGAAGATGTTCAAGGTGAACGCGGACCTGAGCGCCGAGGCCCTCGAAATCGGACGCTGCCGGACTTTCGCACGCGGCTGGCTCGAAAATGAATCCATCTGGATGCACATGGAATACAAATATATGCTTGAACTGCTGCGCGGCGGACATCTCAAGGAATTTTTCACCCACTTCAAGAATGTACTCGTTCCCTTCCAAAACCCGGCAGTCTATGGAAGAAGCATCCTGGAAAACTCCTCGTTCATTGCGAGCAGCGCCAATCCAGACAGCCGAATACACGGTGCCGGGTTCTTCGCACGGCTGAGCGGCTCCACCGCCGAGTTCGCCCATATCCTTTCGCTGATGACCGTCGGGCCGACGCCCTTTAGTCAGAGCCCAAATGGAGAGCTTCAATTTGCACCGGCCCCGACTCTCCCGGCCTGGCTCTTCACCGACGGACCTGCGGAAAAAACACTCTGGAAGAAGGAACAGGAGTGTGCGAGGGCTTTTGAGAAAAACACCTTCAGCTTTATGTTCATGGGCGGGACACTCATCACCTACAACAATCCGAACCGAAATGATACGTTCGGTGCCAAAGCCGTGAAGCCGGTGCAGTTCAAGGTCACGGCATGCAACGGCGACGTGAAGGACGTGATCGGCGAAACCCTAAATACACAAACTGCCCAAGCCATACGTCAAGGCGATGTCGCCGCAATCGAAATAACCCTGGGATAGTCTTATGATCACACCCGAGCAATTCATCGTCAAGAATCTGGGCGTCTGCACGGTTCGCTCTCCCCTGCCCTTGTCAATCAGGCACGGCGATGGCGTGGGCAACTTCACCCCGGACAACGCCAGAATCAGCTATCAAAACGAATTCAACACCGGCGCACCACCCTACGAAGGCATCTTCTTTGAAAAGGCCGGCTCGCGGGAAATGATCTATTTTGACCCACAACAGATTACGGCGGCGGTCGTCACCTGCGGCGGCCTCTGCCCCGGATTGAACAACGTAATACGCTCCGTCGTCCGTCAACTCCGCAAATACGGCGTAAAAAAAGTGCTGGGCATACGCTATGGCTTTCAGGGGCTGAACCCGAACGAAGGGCTGCCTCCGATTGATATGGAAGACGAAGTCGTGGAAGATATTCACCGGGAAGGCGGCACCATGCTGGGTTCATCGCGGGGACCCCAGGACGTCGGCGTCATGGTGGACTTTATGGTCGCGCGCAGAATACGCATTCTCATCTGTATCGGAGGCGATGGCACCCTACGCGGCGCGCGCGATCTGGCCGATGAAGTGAAACGGCGCGGCGCTGAAATCGCCATTGTCGGCATTCCGAAAACCATCGACAACGACATCATGTACATCTCCCGTTCGTTCGGCTTTTCCACCGCCATCGAGCAGGCCAAGGGGGTGTTGGATTGCGCACACGCCGAAGCCAAAGGCGCCCCCAACGGCATTGGACTGGTCAAAGTCATGGGCCGTGAGTCGGGGTTTATCGCCGTACATGCGACGCTGGCCAGCCAGGAGGTGAACTTCACGCTGATTCCCGAAGTCCCCTTCAATCTGGAAGGCGAAGGTGGTTTTCTACCTCTGCTGAAGGCGCGTCTCCTGCGCAAACGTCATGCGGTGGTGGTCGTGGCCGAGGGCGCCGCCCTGAATCTAATGCCCGAATCATCCCTGGGCGTAGATGCCTCCGGCAACAAACGTAATCAGGATGTAGGTGTCTTCCTCAAGGAAGAGATTCAGGCCTACTTCAAGAGAGAAAAGATGCCGGTCAATTTGAAGTATATTGATCCGAGCTATATCATTCGCAGTGTTCCGGCCAACACCGGCGACGCGCTGCTGTGCGATCAACTGGCGCGGCGGGCGGTGGATGCCGGCATGGCCGGGAAAACACAGCTTCTGATCGGCATGTGGGATGGGTCCTTCGTCCACCTGCCCATTCCCTTGGCCGTAGCCGCCAAGAAAAAGGTGCAACCCGAGGGCGAAGAATGGATCGGCGTATACGAAGCAACCGGTCAACCCCTCCGCTTTATCCCTGAAGAACAATCCGCCGAACCCAACACCTAGTGTTCCGTCTCACAATTATATAGTGTTGAACGGAACCGCTTCGCGGAATTAAACATTTCGCTTGAAGCGGTTTTTTTATCGTCATCGAAGGGGTAGAACATCTTTCAGTGTTCCGCAGATGGTCTGCGGAACGTCCCTGAAAGAAGTTCGTCATGTCCACCGTTTCCCCCTGACGAGAAAAGATGCTCGTTCAGATGCGGGTGTCCGATGTGTTTCGCGCTCATTGGGACGACTATCTGATTCGCCTCTTCGGACCCGTTCAAAAAGCCCGCGCACCACCAGAGATAAAATGAAAACACCCCTCCTTTCATCCTG
>Ga0075120_10001743_pt1 | contig 16709 bp, 13 predicted proteins | sample AntAceMetag02UKL_FD_69792 | JGI IMG/M metagenome (GOLD analysis project Ga0075120, IMG submission 69792) | Saline lake microbial communities from Ace Lake, Antarctica - Antarctic Ace Lake Metagenome 02UKL | ecosystem: Environmental > Aquatic > Non-marine Saline and Alkaline > Saline | place... | reverse complement strand
CTGGAAAAATATAACAGGGTGCTGTCAGATATTTCAGACCAGATATCCCGTCAAAATCTCATTATCAACATGGGCAGTATCATGGACATTCAGGTCATCAAATCAAACAGGCCAAGTAAAACAAAAACTTAAGCCCGGAGCAGTAATTGGTTCGCAAAGGAGCTTATGCTTCCAAAATTTGCGGTTTTCCGTGGGGCACTAGCTGATATCCGTATTATATAGCCGCAAACTGTTTGTTACCACGGAAATACTGCTGGCTGCCATGGCAAGAGCCGCTAAAATAGGATGAAGCTGCCTTAAAAATTCCGGGAACATCTCAAAGGGTGCTAAAACACCTGCTGCAACAGGAATCAGAATAATATTATACACAAATGCCAGGAATAAGTTCTGTCTGATTGTAGCAATGGTTTTCCGGCTTATTTTGATGGCTTTTGGAATGCCGGTCAGGTTCCCGCTTGAAAGGATCACATCCCCGGCTTCAATGGCGATATCGGTTCCCGTGCCAATGGCAAAACCAATATCAGCCTGGGCAAGGGCCGGGGCATCATTGATTCCATCCCCCACCATCCCCACCATCATATTATTTTGCTGAAATGCCTTTACTTTACCGGATTTTTCTTCGGGCCTCACCTCTGCTTCAACATCATCCACGTTCACTTCATTAGCAATGGCGAGGGCTGTCTGCAAATTATCTCCCGTCAGCATGACCACTTTAATATTTTCAGCATGGAGCTCTTTAATGGCCTGTTTTGAATCAGGTTTCAATACATCAGAAACAGATATAACCCCCAGTACATCATTATCCTTTGCCAGGACCATGACTGTTCTGCCCTTATTCTGCAATTCAAGGATCATCTTTCTGATGGCATCGGGCATATCTGAATCCTGTTCAAACCATAGTGGTTTACCAAACCTGAAAACCTGTCCCTCAAGTTCAGCCTCAACCCCAAAACCGCTTATGGCTTTAAAATTTTTTGGATCATTTAATAACAGGCCTTTATCCTGGGCAAATGCGACAATGGCTTTGCCAATGGGGTGCTCAGAGCCTTTTTCCAGAGAGGCCGAAAGTATCAGGAGTTCATCAGCAGATAATCCAGAAGTCCTGGCAGGAATCCAGTCTACCACGGTGGGTTTACCCATGGTTATGGTTCCGGTTTTATCCATCACAATGGTCACAAGCTTGGCTGCATTTTCAAGGGCTTGGCTTCTTTTAAACAAAATCCCGTTTTCAGCACCTTTCCCCGTGCCTGCCATAATGGCCGTGGGGGTTGCAAGTCCCAAAGCACAAGGGCATGCAATGACAAGAACAGCAACCATCCTGATCATAGAGGGAACAAACTCTCCTGTTATCCCCCACCAGATGCCAAAGGTGATCAAAGCAATAACGATGACAACGGGGACAAATACAGCTGCCACCCTGTCTGCAAGGGCCTGGATCGGCGCCTTGCTTCCCTGGGCTTCCTGTACAAGCCTTATGATCTGGGAAAGAGCTGTATCTTTGCCCACACGGGTGGCCCTGAATCTTAAAAGACCTTCACCATTAACAGTTCCACCAGTAACCATATCATCTTTTATCTTATCAACGGGAATGGGTTCTCCTGTGAGCATGGATTCGTCAATTGCCGAGGCACCTTCAATAATGATACCATCAACGGGAATCCGCTCTCCTGGTCTGATAACAATGATATTATTGAGTTGAACCAGGGATATGGAAATTTCTTTTTCAACACCATTCTCAATGATGGTGGCGGTTTTTGGCTGAAGCCCGATCAATTTTTTTATGGCCCCGCCTGTTTTACCTTTGGTCCTGGCTTCAAGGAGCTTACCGAATTTAATCAAAGTAATGATAACGGCAGAGGTCTCAAAATAGACATGCCCGCTAAGCCCTGGTAGGACAAGGATGAAAATCGAATAAAAATAGGCCACGGAAGAACCCAGAGCAATCAAAACATCCATGTTGGTATTTTTATTTTTTAAATTCTTATAAGCTCCCACATAATAGTCTATACCCGTATAAAACTGGACGGGTGTGGCAAGGAAGAGAAAAAACCAGTTTACCCATGATGCATGACTCCAGGAACCAATCAGACCAAAGTCCCTTGACATGCTCATGAGAAACAATGGCAGGGCAAAAGCAACACCCACAATGAATTTTTGGGTCTGATCCTTTATTTCCGCATGTCTTGCAATCTCTTCCACATCTTCTTCATCCTGTCCTTCATCAGCAACAATCAAATCAAACCCGATTTTCCTGATCTGAGCTATAATTATATCAAAAGAGACAATGGATGGGATATACTCAACAAGTAATCTTTCCGATGCAAAATTCACCGTTGCCGATACAACACCCTCTACTTTTTTATTCAATGTTCTTTCAATGTTTGCCGCGCAATTGGCGCAGCTCATGCCTGTGACTGGCAATTCTTTTCGGCTTATGGGAACTTTAAACCCCAGATCATGGATTGTATGGATGATGTCATTTGAACCAATTTTATCCGGATCAAATGATATAATTGCTGTTTCAGCTGCAAAATTCGCATTGGCGTTTGTCACCCCATCCAGTTTACCGACAGATCTGGTGATATTTGCAGCACAATTAGCGCAGCTCATCCCGGTAATAGGCAAATTCAAGGTTAGTTCACTCATACAAATCTCCTTAAAAATATCATTGGCAGCAGGCAATGCTTACTTGCTCTTTGCTTTGTTGATTTAATATAAACATAAATAATTCATTTGCAAAAAAATCCATATTCCCATATTTTAAGGTAATGATCGTCCTGAATGCCATATTCCCGATATTTGCCCTGCTTTTGCTTGGAAACCTCCTAAAACACTTTAACATTACCAATGACACTTTTTTAAAAACCTCAGACAAGCTTGTCTATTTTATTTTTTTCCCTGTCATGCTGTTCTGGAAAATCGGAAGCGCAGCTCCGGACAAGGGAATCAGTGTTAATTTATGCCTGGCTGCCATTCTATCTGTGATCATTGTTTATCTATTAAGTCTTGCAGTGATTCAACTGTTCAACATCTCAAGTTTTCAGGCAGGCACCTTTTCCCAGGCCTGTTATAGGTTTAACAGCTATATTGGTATGGCCATTGTCATGAATACCCTTGGAGAATCAGGTATCAAATACTTTGGTATCCTCATCGGATTTGCCATCCCCATTATAAACGTTCTTGCCGTTTCAACATTGATCTGGTACTCCGGGCAAAAGAGAAGCCCTATGAAGCATTTGAAGTATCTGTTAAAGGCGCTGATTTCCAATCCCTTGATCCTGGGGTGTGCTGCAGGACTTTTTTTTTCCAGGTTCCAGCTTTCTTTTCCTGTTTTCATTGATAACACATTTTCCCTCATGACCGCTGTTACCATGCCCCTGGCCCTGATTTCCATTGGTGGTGCTTTAACCCTTAAAGGTCTCAAACATAACACAAAAATTTCTTTTATTGCATCTTTGGTAAAACTATTGATACTACCGCTAATTGGATTTTTCCTTTTAAAAACATTTTCCATCACTGGAATCCCGTTCAAAGCTGGAATGATTTTTTTCGCCCTGCCCACGGCAACATCCATATATATTCTTTCAGCCCAGTTGAACAGTGATACCCAGCTGGCCTCAGCCGCAATTATGCTCTCAACCCTGCTCTCTATTATTTCCCTGTCTGCTGCTCTTTTAATTTGAATTTGAATAATTCCTGTGAATCAATTCTTCTTTTCAGGAAAAAACCATGACCTGATCCATCCCAAAAAGGTATTTCCTTTAAGCAGTTCTTTTTCTGCCTCCTCAAAGGCCTGGATGGTCATTTTACGTGTGACCTTCAGGTTACGTGTGACCTTCAGGTTACGTGTGACCTTAAGGTCATCCGCATCTGAAAACCTGTCCTTGCGTGTTATGATGGGTTTGTCCGGGTCCAGTTGTTTAATAATTTTAGCAGGATTTCCAGCTGCAATCACATTGGCAGGTATATCTGAAGTGACGACAGACCCCGCACCTATAATACTGTTTTTACCAATGGTCACCCCTTTACAGATAATTGAACTGTCCCCAACCCATACATTTTCCTCAAGCACAACAAAGTTTTTCTCTCTGGGTGGCATTGATCTGTCATAAATGCCGTGCCAATCTGAATCCGTAATATAAACATGGCTTGCCAGCATGCAGGAGTCAGCAATGGATATATAACTGGCCGCACTGATTCTGACTCCAGGGGAAATCAGGACATGATCCCCTATTATAATTCCCTTAATATCTTTTGTATCCGACCACACCGTCAACCGGGTCTTTTTATCAGCGCATCCCAAAAGGGTAATATTATCCCCGATGCTGACCGGTCCGCCAAATATTTCAATATGCCAGGGCTTTACAATGAAGGAATTTTTTCCAAGGGATGTCAATTGAGGGGAAAGCCTGTGGCGGATATACAGATGCAGAAGCCTGTACCATGCTTTTTTAATATAATAGGGTCGATAATCTTTTATCAATTGACAAGATCCCTATAAATAAATCCATCCCATGAGCTGTGGCAAAAAAGATTTGATGCCGGTGTAAAAGAGTAGATTGCGTCTGCTGCCAGGAGGACCACTGCATTGGTCCATGATATTTTTTCTTCCGGCCAGATCACCATGTCAGGATAGGTATACCCGCACCAGAAAGTGTTATCTTCATAAATCCTGTCCTGGATCCAGGAGAATACATGCTTTGCTTTTTCAATATATCCCATACCATACAGGGCAAGGACAAGTTCAGATGTCTCGGCAATGGTAACCCAGGGTTGATCAGACACGCATCTTACCCCCTCACCGTCTATAACATATTTATTCCAGTATTTTTCGATTCTATTGTTTGCCTTTTCTCCTGTCAAAGCCCCGCTTAAAATTGGGTAAAACCAATACATGGAAAATCTGGATTTGCTGACATTATAAAAATGAATATTTCCCTGGATGGATTTACCCAGTTTGTCAAAAGAAATTTCCCATGAACTTTTTCGTTTTCCAAGAATGCCTGCAACGGCCAGACCACATTTTAAACTCATAAAAATGGAACTTGCTCCTGACAGAAGAGACATGGGATCAACTTTGCCTTCCGGGCTTTTAGCCCAGTATATTTCTCCTGAATCAGTCTGAAGACTGATGGCATAATTAATCCCTTTTTCCATTGTCGCCCAGCAATACTCAAGAAAAAGGGTGTCTTTATTCATCAACCAGGTATGGAAAAGCCCCACGGAAATATAAGCAGCCATATGGGTTTCACAGGTTCGATCCTCTGGGGTTCCATTGATATAAGAAGAATACCAGGATCCATCGGGATTCTGCATTCTTTTCAACCACTCAAAGGCCCGGCGCGATTCATCAAAACACTTTCCAATATTCAATCCCATAATGGTTTCAATAAGATCCCATGGATCTGTTTTACCATCTATATGCCAGGGAATATCGCCGGATTCCCTCTGAAGGTCTGAAATAAAACCAGTCAATGAGTCAATATTCAGAATTTCAGAAAATTTAACCTTTGGGCCTTTTAACGCCATCAAACATCTCCGATTCATAAATACACTTAAAAAATTAGTAACTATTCAGCTCTTATGCTTGAAACCGCCCTATCCAATGGATATTTTTGTTCGATGCTAAACGCTTAACCTCCTGCAAATATCCATCAGACAGGGCTATGAGATAATTTCTTTTAACGGGCTGAACAGTTACAAAAATTAAAGCCATACAGTATCAGAATCCTCTGTAATTTACAAGGAACTTGAAATCCTCTTCATGAATGAGTATTCATAAAATTTTCCATTTTTTTACATTTGGCACCACTGCAATAATCTTTAAAGAGTCAATATATATAACAGTTTGAAATTGAATGAAAAATTTTCTGATCACCCCATGGTTTTTTCTCAATAATTTTTCTTGACAGTCATGTGGATTATTTGTTAATCAAAAATGAATACTCATTCATAAATATTAAATAACCCTTGAACTATATAGGAGGAAATCATGATAAGAAAAGTCAGAAAGGCGGCAGTTATCGGGTCCGGAATCATGGGAGGCGGCATTTCTGCCCTTCTTGCCGGGGCAGGTGTAAAAGTGCGGCTTTTGGATATCGTTCCATTTGATTTAAAAGACGAAGAAAAAAATGACCCCACTGCCCGAAACCGAATTGTAAAAGCAGGCCTTGATGCGGCACTGGCTTCAAGCCCCTCTTTATTTTTCAACAAAAAAGATGCAGGGCTCATTGCCATTGGAAACCTTGAAGATGACTTTGAGACTTTGGCTGACTGCGACTGGATCATTGAAGTTGTTGTTGAAAATCTTGGCATTAAAAGAAATCTTTTCACAAAAGTCGAAAAAGTCAGAAAACCTGGTTCCATTGTAACCACAAATACTTCTGGTATCCCTCTGCAGGATATTTGTGAGGGCTTTTCAAAAGATTTCAAAGAGCATTTCATGGGAACCCATTTTTTCAACCCTGTTCGCTATATGCACCTTTTAGAGCTGATTCCGGGTGCAGAGACCCTTCCTGAAATTCTTAAATTTATTGCAGCCTTTGGGGAGAAAAACCTGGGCAAAGGTATTGTCTGGGCAAAAGACACCCCCAACTTTGTGGGCAACCGCATCGGCATCCAGGGGATCGGGGCCGTTATGAACGCCATGGTTGAAAGTGACATGACCTTTGCTGAAGTAGATGCGATCTTTGGGCCTGCCCTTGGCCGCCCTAGAACCGCTATCTTTAAAACCGTTGACCTGGTGGGCCTGGACACGGTGATTAATGTCTGCAAAAACTCCTATGAACTGTGTCCTGATGATGAGCAGAGAGAGGCGTTGATCCTTCCTGAATTTGTAGGGAAAATGGCTGAGAAAAATCTTTTGGGTAATAAAACCCGGGCTGGATTCTACAAAACCGAACTGACACCGGAATGGAAAAAACTCAGAAAAGTCTTGAACCCCTTAACCATGGAATATGAAGATCTGGTAAGACCCAGTTTTCCATGCATTGACCAGGCAAAGAAAAAACCAACCTTAAAAGAAAAAATTGACTGCGTTCTCAAAGGGGATGATAAAGGGGCTCAATTTGCCTGGAAAATGGCTGCCAACAGTTTTTTGTATGCTGCCAACAGGGTTCCTGAAATTGCCGATACCATCATTGAAATCGATAACTCCATGAAATGGGGATACAATTTTGAAATGGGCCCCTTTGAAGCATGGGATACCTATGGTGTTAAAGAAGCTGTTGAAAGGATGGAAAAACAAGGTTTTGATGTTCCTTCCAATGTAAAAGAGATGCTGAAAAAAGGAAACACCTGCTTTTACAAACTTGAAAACGGCATCAAATATTATTACGATTTTGCTTCTGCTTCCTACAAAGAAGTGCCTGTCAGCAAAAATATGGTCTCCATTGCAGCAGCCAAAGGCAACAATAAAACCGTGCTGGGAAATAAATCCGCAAGTCTTGTGGACATTGGTGATGATGTCTTCTGTGTCGAGTTCCACACAAAAATGAATGCTCTTAATGAAGAGATCTTTGAAGTCCTTGGTGAAGCCCTTGATTATGTGGATAAAAACGGGGCAGGACTTGTCATTGGCAATGAAGCCGGCGGTATGCCGGGTGCATTTTCAGCAGGGGCGGATCTTAGTGTTGTTTCAAAATTTTGCCATGATAAAAAATATGCTGAAATCGATGCCTTCCTGAAAAATGGTCATGAAAGCATCCAGAGAGCAAAATATTCGCCCTTCCCCGTGGTTGCAGCACCTTACGGCCTGGTACTTGGTGGTGGATGTGAAGTCTGTCTGAGTGCAGATAAAATGGTGGCCCATTCAGAACTTTATATGGGGCTTGTGGAAATCGGTGTGGGCCTTCTTCCTGCTGGCGGGGGATGCATGAACCTGTGGAAAAAATATATCAATGCCATGCCGGCCAAAACAGCAAAAGATACTGATCTGGCAAAATTATTTGTGCCTGCCCTTATGAAAGTAATAATGGCTGCAGTATCCGCATCTGCCGCCCAGGCAACGGGTAATGGTTTCCTTGGCCAGGCTGACAGAATCGTATTCAACCGTGACAACCTTATTGGAGAGGCCAAAAAAGAAGTCCTGAAAATGGTTGACGATGGATATGTACCCCCGACCAAACAGCCCCTTATTGTCATGGGAGATGCCGGCCAGGGCATGGTGAACGCAGAAATATTCAACATGCTCAATGGTAAATTCATAAGCGATTATGATGCATTCCTTGCCAAACGAATTGCCTACGTAATGAGTGGTGGTGATGTAAAGGTGGGTAGTGCTGTTGATGAAGACACCATCCTGAAACTTGAAAGAGAAGCATTTGTTGACTTCTGCAAAGAAGAAAAAACAATTGCCAGAATCGACCACATGCTCAAAACCGGCAAACCACTCAGAAACTAAAGGAGGACTTAAAATCATGCAAGATGCATATATTGTACAATCGGTCAGAACCCCTGGCTGCAAACAGAAAAGAGGGCTGTTCAACCAGACACGGCCTGAAGAACTTATTACCTTTATTATGAAATCAGCAGTTGAAAGAACCCAAAATCTTGAATTTGAACATTTTGATGATGTGATGATCGGCTGTGCCTTTCCTGAAGCAGAGCAGGGTCTCAACATAGGCAGGGTTGCCAGTCAAATGGCCGGCTTTCCCGAAAAAGTATCCGGTGCAACCGTTAACAGATTCTGCGCCTCGGGCCTTGAAGCCATTGCCCTTGCATCTGCAAGGGTCCAGATGGGATGGTCAGACGTGACCATGGGTGCCGGCCTTGAATCCATGACCTTTGTTCCCATGGGAGGAAACCTGCCCCGCCCTCATCCTGAATTTTCTAAAACCAACCCGGAAAACTATATTTCCATGGGTATTACAGCAGAAAATGTCGCCTCCCGATACAATGTATCCCGGGAAGATCAGGATAAATTTGCCGCAAACTCCCAGGCTAAAGCGGCAAGGGCAAGGGACAACGGCCTTTTTACGGAAATTGTTCCCACACCAGCCTACAAATATGTCAAACAGGCAGACTGCACATACAAAAAAGAAACATTCATTGTTGAACACGACGACGGTATAAGGGTATCCACAGCTGAAGGGCTTGGAAAGCTTCGCACTGTTTTTTCCGCTGCCGGCAGTGTCACAGCCGGGAACTCCTCCCAGACCACAGACGGAGCAGCTGCAACCATTATTGCGTCAAAAGAAAAATGTTACGAACTGGGGCTTGAACCCATTGCAAAACTTGTTTCCTATACAACCATTGGCTGTAAGTCTGATGAAATGGGTGTGGGCCCCCGCTATGCAATCCCAAAAGTGCTTAAGCAGGCAGGCCTTACCATTGATGATATTGATATTTACGAAATCAATGAAGCCTTTGCTTCCCAGGCTCTTTACTGCATCAGGGAACTGGGCATTGAAAAGTATATGGACAAAATCAATATTCACGGGGGAGCCATTGCCCTTGGCCATCCTCTTGGATGCACTGGTGCAAAGCTGACAGCCACCTGTCTTGCCAACCTCAAAGAAGTTAAAGGGAAATATGGTATTGTTTCCATGTGCATTGGCGGCGGAATGGGCGCTGCAGCCATATTTGAAAGAGTATAGAGTTATAACCTCCTTGTTCTAAAAAAAGGGGCTGTTTCCCATCTACCTGCGGAAACAGCCCCTTTTTTATAGAATGAATTGACCGACCAACGTCTATCTTACAAGATGCGAATGAAATGTAGCATAATGAGCATCCTTTTCCAAGCTGATGTTCGGTATTTTATACAGCTTGATGAGACATTTCTTGATATGAAAATTCCCACAGTCCTGCATTAGCTTTTGCGTGTTCCACTGTCATGTTCACGATATTGCCTTTTTCATCAATGTCTATATAAATATTTTCACTTATCTCTTTTGTTTCATAGACATTTTTATCCGTAAATTCCATATGAGCTGTGTCTGTATCAGAAAAATATTTTACTTTCATACATTAATCCTCCTTAAAAGACCTATCAAAAAAGGCGTTGTGAATCGTCTCACCATCCTCCAATAAGATCACCCGGAGATATTTATCAATCTCCTGTATCTTTGCCCATTTTCTGATCCGGCCATCGGTCTGAATTTCAATCTTTTTTGGATATTGTATCACAAAATTAATCCATTCGTCTTTAATTTTTATACGATCCGGTCTTTGCCTTGTATATTCAAAATATTGTGTGGTTTTCATTTTTTAATTTCCTGTCACATTGAATCTTCTCTGCCACATTGAATCTTCTCTGCCAAATGCATAATACGCTCTTAAGTGACATGTTCGGCTTGTTAATCACCATGCAGGCATAACGCTTAGCTTAACCGGACGTTTTTTAGTCGGCATTTTTTTAGAGTGGAACGAAACAAAAAAATGCCGACTAAAAAATGGTCCGAGTTGAAGCGCTTGTTATGTGATGCCTCATTTAATTGACTCTTCGTAGCGAGTTATAAAACTGCTTGCCGCGTCCGTTTGAACCATTAGCCTCATAGTTGGCTCCTTGGGGGCGTCAACAATTGCCTCAGCAAACCTATATAAGGAATGATACTTTTCATAACTATCAGGTCGTTCAGCTGCTGATTCATAACGATATTGATGCCATATACGTAAGTCGATATGTGAAACGAGAGCTTCGTTATTTTGAATTGCACTTACTTCTATACCATTAATTAGATTTCTCGATTCACGTGATGTCATATTTTTTATAATTTTCAGATTCCCCTCTATCTCTGCAAGAATAAGACGTTCGATTCGATTGTTTCTTGAATATCGAACAATTAGCGGAATGAAAAGCGCAACCATAACTGCGAGCAATGTTCCAATTGACGACAGAGCTGTCCAGAAGTTTTCTGGCTTTAATGTTTCTTGGATAAAAGTACTCATCACCTATTTTCCTTCACATAACAGTGTTAAGAAGTGAAAATTTCCCATGATATTGACTGTAATAGATAATGCAATTTTCCATTTATAATTTATTGTGATGTATTCATGATTACCATGGTAAGTCAATCAAATTTCATCCAAATCCACTATTAAAATTGATGGGTCAGATCCGCAGATTTTTGCATCCAGGGCCTGTGATACTGCTTTTCCCTCCGGATAAAGGCATGATATTTATCTGAGTGCTGATTCTTTCTTTCAGCGCAGAAACGTGGGAAATAACACCAATCAATTTTCCTTTCTGATGGAGCCCGGAAAGTGCTTCCAGAGAAATTTCCAAAGCTTCCTCGTCTAAGGTGCCAAAGCCTTCATCAAGAAATAGCGAATCCACCTGAACATTTCGGCTGGCCATATTGGACAATCCAAGGGCAAGAGACAGGCTGACGATAAAGCTTTCACCGCCGGAAAGGTTTTTTGTGGATCGAATTTCCCCTGCCTGGTAATCATCCACAATGTTTAATTCCAATGGCTGTTTTTCATCCCGGATAAGCAGATATCGATCTGACATTTTTTCAAGCTGTCTGTTTGCGTGGGATACCATTAATTCAAAGGTGATCCCCTGGGCAAAATTTCTATATTTTTTCCCGTCTGCAGAACCGATTAAAGAATGCAGGGCATCCCATCTCTTACATTCTGTTTTCTGGGCATCTATTAATACTATTTTCTGTTTAAGCTTAGCCTTTGCATCTGTATTATCCGAAAGTTTCTGCTTTATGGCTCCAACTTCCTCACCAAGGGTCTTCAGTCTTCCCCGGGTTTCAGTCTGTTCATTTTTCAGGGTATCAAGTGATACCTCCGTCATCTTTTGGGCTGTTTCCTGATAAAGCCTGGTTTCCCGGTCTTTTTTCCGAGTTGCAATGTCCGTCTGTTTTTCATCTAACCCTCTGGCTCTCTGATTTAATCTGCTTCTTTCATCAAAGGATAGTCGAAATAAAATAAATGCCGGCTCATCTTCAAACCCGGCTTTTTTGCAGCTGATCTTAAACAAAGATTCAAGATCATCCAGTTCAGGCTTTCTTCCGGCTGTGTTTTCTTTCAATGCAGTGATGCGTGTTTTTAATTCATTTAATTGCTGTCTTATCTTATCCAGGCTCTTACTTGCGGCTTTTTCAGATTTTTCAGCCTCCAAAACACGCCCTTCTATATACACCTCTTCTTTATCAGGATTTTTCCGGCCATATAGCTCTTTACGAGCAGCACTCAGCTTTTCAAATTCCTTTTGAAGATCTTTAAGAACAGTCTGTTTTCCCCTGAGGGTTTCATCAAGAGTCCTTAAAACAGCATCAAGGCTTTTTATCTCAGATGCAAGCCCAATGGTTTGTTTTTCGATTTCAGATTTTTGTTTTTGATACTCCTGCCAGTTTTTCTGTCTAAGATAGAGAGCTTCTGCAATAAAATTCAAATTATTATCCGGGATATCTTTGACACCAAATGGTGCCAAGCTCAAGATAAGTTTGGTTTTCAATTCAGCATACTTACCCTGGGCCAGTTGTAATTCTTTTTCAGAGTGCCGGATATCTGCCTGGGTGTCATCTTTTTTATGCTGAATCTGAACAAGATTTTTTTCTGCTTGCGCTAATGCATTGCCTGCTTTTTTTTCTTCGGATTCATTTTCCTTCAGCTTACTTTCCAGATGTTCTGCTTTCTTAATCAGGCTGGACAGTTTATTGACCTTTTTTTCGGTTTCATCAATTTCAGGGACGTTACCTTCAGCAAAGGGGTGATGCAAAGATCCGCACAAAGGGCATGGCTTGTCATCCAAAAGTTTTGTGCGTGCATCTTCAAAATTTGCAATCTTTCTTAAGTAAGCCATTTCACGCAAAAAACTATTATGTTCGGCCCTATACTCTTGAAGCAGACGATCGCCCAAAAGTTCTGAAATAAAGCCCTTTGTCTGTAACACCTGCTTTTTTGCGATATCATAATTTTTTTTAAGGGCTGTGCATAATACTTCTTGCTTCAAATGCAGGACTGCATCTGTTTTAAACTGTTTTTGCAGTTCTAAAACCAGGGTGATTATTGCTGAAACATTTATTGCTGCTGTCCCCAGATTTTTGATCTGCTCATTTATCCCAGTCAGTTCAATAACCAGCGCTGCATCATGTGCATTGGAAGACAGATAATTTTCAATCCCAAAAAGTTTTTTGCCAAGAGTTTCCTGACTGGATTCAACCTTTTGCCGGTTTTCTTGTTTTTCAAAAACCTGGGTTCTAATCTTTTGGCACTCTGACTCAGCAGTTTTTAAAGCAGATAGTTTCTCCGTGATATGAAAATCAAGCGCCCGAACTTTTTTAATTAATTCAAGTCCGATTTTTTGTTCTTCTTTGCATTTAATTACCGCCTCTTCAGCCTTATTAAGGTCTGTCTTTTTTAACTCCAGTATTTTTTTTTGATCAGGAACCAAAACTTTTGAGTTTGCCAAAGCCTTAAGATCAAGCTGTTGCTGTTGTCTTTTTGACAGCAGGGTTGCATATTCACTTTCCAGTTCTGCCGCCTTTTCTGCCTTGTGCAATTTTGCTCTGTCCGGCTCAAATGCTTTTATTTCCTTTGACAAAGCCTTTGATTCCTTATCGATTTCAGACAGCTCAGCTTTCAGCGCATCCATCCCCATCAGCCAGAGAATGGATTTTCCCAATTCATCATTTTTTGAGCCCAGTTCCTTTTCAATCTTCTGCTTTCCAATAAGATCCTGATTTAGCACAACTTCGTCTTCATCACTTAAAATAGGTATCCCCGTAGTTTGGGCTTTAAGCAATTTTAGCTTGTCATCTTCGATGGTTTTTCGTTTATGAACACCTTTTGAAATCTCACTATAAATTTTGGTGCCCGTAATCTGTTCAAGTATTGGTGCTCTTTGGTCTGCCGCAGCCGCAAGGAACGCAGCAAACCCTCCCTGGGCAAGCAACATGGAACGGGTAAACCTTTCAAAATCCATTCCTGTTTCTCGTTCAATCCTTGCTGCAACGTCCCGTTTTTTCGACTCCAGGATCTTGCCGGTTTTACCATCTGATATTTCATGCCTTGAATCTGTAAGATTACCATCAATCTTTCGATGGGCTTTCTGCTGGCTCCAATGGCACCGGAACTCTCCTGTCTTTGTTTCAAAGGTCGCTTCGGCAAAGCATTCACCCGTCTGCCGGGACATGATCTCATTACCAGTTTTATTAATGGACTTTAAACGGGGTGTTCTGCCGTAAAGGGCAAGGCACATGGCATCAAGAATAGTTGACTTGCCCGCACCCGTGGGGCCTGTAATGACAAATATCCCATCAAAAACATACTCGGGCTTTGTGAAATCGATAACCCATTCTCCGTAAAGTGAATTAAGATTTTTAAATCTAAGCGATAGAATTTTCATTGCCACCTTCTCTATACTGCATTTGTGTCTTCTTCATTAAGATATGTGATGATCTCTTTATGCGCCTGGATCAGCACCGGCCGTTGGTCATCTTTCACCTCATAAGTATCCAGAAGGCGGTTAAAGACATCCATTACATCCAGATCATCAAGCATTTCCTCTTCAAAAATCTGGTTGATTACCCGTTCAATAACCCGCTTGTTTTTTATCCGGAGAATTTCCATACCTGTTTGTGCAACGGCCTCTTGAATGAGCCCCCTCAAATTTCCGGCAACCTTGCTCCCCGTGTATTCAATTTCCAGCCATGCTTTGCTGTCTTTAAATTTCAGCTTATCTATACTTTGAATTATCTCATCCATTCCACCGGATATTCTTTCCAAAGCCTGAAAACAAGGCACCCTGTGAAGGGTAATTTTTAAAGAATGACCATTAACAGGAAAATTTAAATTGCCATGGTTTTGAAAGTCAATTACTACAACACTTTTTTCCTGTTTTGCTTCTCCATACCCCATGGGAATAGGCGAGCCTGAATACCGGATATGCTCAGATTTCCCAACCTTCTGGGGAATGTGCAGATGTCCCAATGCCAGATAATCTATAAAATCAGGAAAAATATCTTTGCCAACATGGGCCAGAGAGCCAACATAAAGCTCTCTTACACCATCACCTTCAATTGTTTTACCACCCGCCGTAAAAAGGTGTCCCATTCCAATAATGGGGATATGATCAAATTTTTCCTGTTTTTTCAGGGCAATCCTGCAAACATCAGCATAATGCCTTTGCACGCCTTTAATGAGCTTGCTATTCTTGTCTTCTATGCTTTCGCCAGCCTTTGCAATACGGACATCCCTATCCCGCAGATAGGGAACGGCACAGACGATTGCTTCCGGGACATCTGAAATGCCTTTAAGGAGGATTACCTCATCTTCCGGCTTCCCAGAGCCGGCGCCGACGACATGAACATTCAAGGCCCGCAAAAGTTCTTTTGGGGCGCTCAGAAAAGAGGGGGAATCATGGTTGCCTGCAATGATCACAATATGGCGACAGCATGATACAGAAACCTTGCAAAGGAAGCTGTAATAAAGTTCCTGTGCACGGTTGCTGGGTGTTCTGGTGTCAAAAATATCGCCTGCAACCAGCAAGGCATGAATCCCTTCTTTGTTTATCAACTCTGCCAGCCAGTCCAGGAATGTTGAAAATTCATCATACCGGTTTCTGCCATAAAGCAACCGGCCGATATGCCAGTCTGAAGTGTGAAGGATTTTCATAAAGCAGCTACCCCTTTTAGTTCCCGATGATTCACAATATACAAAACAAACTGTAACTATTCAGCTCTTATGTTTGAAACCGCCCTATCCGATGGATATTTTTGTTCGATGCTAAACGCTTAACCTCCTGCAAATATCCATCAGACAGGGCTCTGAGATAACGTCTTTTAACAGGCTAAACAATTACAACAAACTTTAAATTTCGTACCCTCAGTTCAATGTCCAATAGTTGAAATTATGCAATGTCAAACTACATAGTAATAACTGGAAAATCAACTTTTTTAAGCGGACGGCAGATTATACTGTCCCATCCATATTAATTGATTGATTTTTGTCTTAAGGTTAAGTACATATTTAACTCAACTTTCGGAGTTGCCAGCTTTGAGTGGGTCAGGCTTGCATTATTGCATTTTGTTTATAGATTTATGGATAAAAACACAATAAAACAAGCCTGACCCCGTCTGAAAGGACTTAAGGCCGAAAGTCGAGTATTTGAAATATAATGCAGGTAACGACAACTTGAAAAAATCGGAAAGGCTCAGGTAAAAAGCATGTCTGAAAAACCAACCTATGAAGCATTAGAACAAAGGGTCAAAGAGTTTGAAAAAGAAAAGGGGAAAAATACCAGAAGAGAAGAAGAGTTTGTCAAACGTCAGAAATATCTCGAATCCGTGTTCCACCATGCCCCGAGCGCCATCATAACCCTTGATTCTTCCCATCGTGTCCTCAATTGGAACCCTGGTGCTCAGAAAATTTTCGGGTATACCAGTGGTGAGGCCCAAGGCAATAATCTTGACGATCTGATCAGTCGTCCAGAAGTTAAACAGGAAGCCCGTGACAACACTCTTAAGGTTCTTTCAGGACAATCTCTAAAACCTGTAGAGTCTGTGCGCTATAGAAAAGACGGGACTTCGGTCCAAGTCATTCTATCCGGCGCCCCGATCATTATTGATAATGTACTGAAGGGGGCCGTGGCCTTGTATACGGACATCTCCGAAAAAAAACACACCGAAGATAGATTCAGGACTCCTTACCTCTGGGAAGAATAAGTGTCACCTCGGCGGCGATGTTTTCCTAACCAGAATCTGGGCTTGCTAGTACATAATTCATTCGCATATCGGTGCCGGGATAGCAAATCT